>OKEV01000167.1_pt1 | contig 29197 bp, 22 predicted proteins | sample 1611141 | NCBI WGS metagenome assembly OKEV01 (sample SAMN04436713, study PRJEB24849) | human gut metagenome | biome: human gut; feature: NICU; material: stool | host: Homo sapiens | place: USA: Saint Louis, MO | collected 2010-08-30
ATAAACAGCAGGCAGTTCATGGTCAGGGCGAAAATGTGATACAGCGGCAGCGCGGTCACCACGAACTCTTTGCCGCGATGCAGCAGCGGGCCGTAGGTGGCATTGACCTGCTCGAGGTTCGCCAGCATGTTGCGGTGGGTCAGCATCGCCCCTTTGGCCACGCCGGTGGTGCCCCCGGTGTACTGCAGAAACGCCAGATCTTCCGCAACGATCTCCGGCTTCACGTACTGCATGCGGTAGCCATGCTGCAGCGCGCTGCGAAACGAGATGGCATCCGGCAGGTGGTACTTCGGCACCAGTCGCTTGATGTACTTGACCACGAAGTTCACCAGCGTGCCTTTGGCGGTGGAGAGCTGATCGCCCATGCGCGTCAGGATCACGTGCTTAACCTGAGTTTTCGCCACCACTTTTTCCAGGGTATGGGCAAAGTTGGAGACGATGACGATCGCCGCCGCGCCGCTGTCGTTGAGCTGATGCTCCAGTTCACGCGGGGTATACAAGGGGTTGACGTTGACCACGATCATCCCGGCGCGCAGGATGCCAAACAGAGCCACCGGATACTGCAGCAGGTTAGGCATCATCAGGGCCACGCGATCGCCCTTCTGTAATCCTAACCCCTCCTGAAGGTAAGCGGCAAAGGCGCGACTACGCTCTTCCAGCTTACGGTAGGTCATCACTTCACCCATATTGATAAACGCCGGTTGGTCAGCGTAGCGGGTGGTGGCATGCTCAAACAGTTCAACCAGGGATTGATAGCGGTCAGGGTTTATCTCCGCAGGAACATCTGCGGGATAACGGTTTAGCCAAACCTTTTTCACTGCATCACCTCTGAAATAGTTATTCGTCGTCATCACAGCCCCTGGTAAATACATTTTGTTAACATTATATTAACTCAGCGTACCAGTTTATTAATTAGGCAATGAGCAGGTTGCGAAGCGCGTCACTATTTTTTTTCTTATTCGACTGAAAACAAAGAAACAGCGGACCGGCCGCTGTTTCTTTGAACTAACATAAACAACAAAATCATTCGGTTACGACGTTTCTCACCTCAGCAGGGCCGGGGTTGTACCAGCCCCAGCCGCCATAGCCGTAACCCCAGGGGCGCGGACCCAGCATCCACGGATCGATGGGCTGCGGGGGCATCACCACCTGCTGCACCACGTTCCAGCGTTTGTAACCGATGGCGTTCATCAGCATAAATTTATACGGCGTGCTGCCCACTTTGCCGTCGACCACGCCGGCAATCGGCCCGACCACGGTGACCAGCTGGCCGCGGTAGTCGACCGGATCGAGGAAGCCGTTAACGTCGGCATAGATGCGCCCACGAGACGGTTCGCCCAGCACAGGCCGTGCGCCGCTGTCCAGCGGTACGGTGGCGATTTCTAAGCGGGTTTTACCCTGCTGGTTCTGCACATTGACCACTTTGCCGCCAAAGCGTGCTTCCTGGCCAACGTACAGCTGCGGCGCGTTCATCACCCGCACTAAATCCTGCTGCGGCGTAGGGCTGGTGCCTTTGATGGCATCCGGCACTGACACGCAGCCGCTTAGCGCAACGGCAACCGCCGCGGCTAACAGCCAGCGAACGCCCTGTTTTTGACCCGCCATGATGCGACTCCTTTTCTCAGTCTTCTTGTTACTGAGATTCACTCGCGGCCTGGAAGTTTCTTCCACGCCACCTCGTTTCGCAAATAAACCGGCTCCGCTTTCTCCACGGCCACGGTTTTCCCCGCCGCCAGCAGGTAACAGGCTAACGGCAGCATATCCTCCGCCGCCGGCAATTCAATTTCGCCGCTGCTTAAGGTCAGTCCGCTCGCTTTCGCCAGATCCGGCCACGCCTGCCAGCCGGTGCCGACGGTGGCCCATTCGCCGGAAAGCTGTGCCAGCCGTTCGGCTACCGCTTCCGGTTTGAGCACCGCTTCCGTCTCTTCGCCATGCCAGACGCCCTGCTCGTCGCGCTGGTACTCGGCCCAGTAGACTTCGCCCATCCGCGCGTCAATAGCCGCCAGCACGCGGGTGGCGCCAGTTTTGCGCCAGGCGCCCTGCGCCATGGTGGCCAGCGTCGAAACGCCGATCATTGGCAGCTCAGCGCCCAGCGCCAGCCCCTGAGCGATACCGATGCCGATGCGCACGCCGGTAAAGCTACCCGGACCGCGGCCAAAGGCCAGCGCGTCCAGCTCGGTCAGCGTGGCGCCGCTCTCGGTGAGGACCTCCTGCACCAGCGGCAGGATACGTTGGGTATGTTCGCGGGGACAAATTTCGAAATGAGCACTAAGGGTGCCATCATTCCACAGCGCCGCGGAGCAGGCCTCTGTGGCGGTATCGATAGCCAAAATTCGCATGGGTGGTCACGCTCTCGTTACATAGTTCAGGCCTTCAGGCAGCCTGTTTTCCGGCAAACGGCCAACCCGCCGCCATGCCGCCCGAAGTCTATTGGGAACCGCTAATTAACAAAATGGCGCGCAGCTTAACACATTTTAGTGCGGATTACCTTGCCGGCGGCACGGCGAGGAAGCGCACCGCCCGGCGGATATCGCGGGTCCGCGGCGCAGGAGGTAAGCTGGCCAGGAACACCGCGCCGTAGGGGCGCATCACCAGTCGGTTGTCGCAGATCACCAGCACCCCGCGATCGTCGATATCGCGGATCAGGCGTCCCACCCCCTGTTTGAGGGTGATGACGGCTTCCGGCAATTGCACTTCATCGAACGGATCGCCGCCGCGCAGCCGACAATCTTCCATGCGCGCTTTCAGCAGCGGGTCGTCCGGCGAAGTAAACGGCAGCTTATCGATGATCACCAGTGACAGCGCATCGCCGCGCACGTCGACCCCTTCCCAGAAGCTGCTGGTGGCCACCAGCAGGGCGTTGCCGGCGCTGACGAATTGCTGCAGCAGTTGGCCTTTGCTGGTTTCCCCCTGCAGCAACACCGGTAGCGTCATGGTGGCGCGGAACTGCTCCGCCAGATCGCGCATCATGGCGTGCGAGGTACACAGCATAAAGCAGCGACCGTCGTTGGCCTCGATCAGCGGCTTGAGCATCGCCGCCAGGTGGCGCGCCGCGCCAGGCTGGTTCGGCAGAGGCAGATTGCGCGGCACGCAGAGCAGCGCCTGATGTTGATAATCAAAGGGGCTCGGCAGCAACAGGGACTGCGCCTCATCGATCCCCAGCCGGGCAGTGAAGTGATGCAGATCGTCGTTGACTGACAGCGTCGCCGAGGTAAAGATCCAGCTTCCCGACTTCTGCGCCATCACCTCTTTAAACTTCTCGGCCACGGTCAACGGCGTCAACGCGAGAGTAAAGTGGCGCGAGGTGCACTCATACCAGTAGCTGTAGCCCGGCTGGTTAATCTCTTTCAGCCGCTTTAAGCGCCCGCGATAGAGGGTGGCGCGCTCAAAGGCGGCATCGAGCAGCGCCGAGCGGCCCAGCGAAAGTTTGGCGACGTCATAGCATAGCTCGAGCGCGTCATCGAGCAGCAGCAGCGCGCGCTGAATGTGGCTATCCGCCAGCAGTTCGCGCAGGTTGCCGCGATAGCCGGGATCCCCCAGCTGCAGGCGAAAATCCTGAGCGCTTTGCGCCAGGCGGTCGGCGCATTTTTGCAACTGCTGGGTGTCTTTCAGTTCGGTGCGGTAGGCAATGGTGATGTCTTTCGCCAGATCCAGCAGCTGGCGGCTGGAGAGCGACTGACCAAAGTACTGACTGGCGATATCCGGCAACTGATGGGCTTCATCGAAGATCATCACTTCCGCCTCGGGGATCAGCTCGGCAAAGCCGCTCTCTTTGACCACCATATCGGCCAGGAACAGGTGATGGTTGACCACCACCACGTCGGCGTCCATCGCTTTTTTACGCGCCTTCACCACGAAGCAATCTTTATACAGTGGGCAGTCGCTACCGAGACAGTTATCGTTGGTGCTGGTGACCAGCGGCCAGGCCTGGGAGTCTTCCGCGACGCTGGCGCAGGTGCTGATATCGCCATCCTGGGTTTGATTCGACCAGGAGCGCAGGAGGATCACATCGCTGAGGGTTTGCACCGGCAGATCGCCGCCCGCCAGCGCCTGCTGCTCAAGACGTTCGAGGCACAGGTAGTTGGAGCGCCCTTTGAGCAGCGCCAGTTTCCCGGTGAATTTGAGCGCTTTGGCGACGGTGGGCAGATCGCGGCTGTAGAGCTGATCCTGCAGCGCTTTCGAGCCGGTGGAGATAATCACCTTTTTTTTCGCCCGCAGCGCAGGCGCCAGGTAAGCGTAGGTTTTACCGGTTCCGGTCCCCGCTTCCACCACCAGCGGTCGGGAGGCCTCAATCGCTTCGCTCACCGCTTTCGCCATCTGGCGCTGCGGCTCGCGCGGCTTAAATCCCGGTATGGCTTTGGCTAGCTGGCCGTCTGCTGCAAAATCGTCGATCACATTGCCCCCTGGTTATTTGGACAGTGATTATGTCAGGGAGGACGGCGTTTCGCCAGTCCAGGTAGTGACGCGAGCGGAACATTATGGCAGTCTTGCCGCAGCCGAATGGAATGCTCAAAGAGGAAAAAGAAATGACAATTACGCGTATTGATGCCGAAGCCCGTTGGTCAGACGTGGTGATCCACAACCAGACGCTGTACTACACCGGCGTGCCGGCAAATCTTGATGCCGACGCCTTCGAGCAGACCGCCAATACCCTGGCGCAGATTGACGCGGTGCTGGAAAAACAGGGCAGCGACAAGTCGCGTATTCTTGACGCCACCATCTTCCTCGCCGATAAAAGCGACTTTGCGGCAATGAATAAAGCCTGGGACGCGTGGGTGGTGGCCGGTCACGCCCCGGTGCGCTGCACGGTGGAAGCGACGCTGATGAACCCGCAGTATAAAGTTGAGATCAAAATTATCGCCGCGGTGTAACTCGTTATACCGTGCCTCCCGAGGTCGGCGAGACACGGTATCTGTAGGCCGTATAAGGCGGCACGCCGCCATCCGGCAACGTGCACCTAATGCCTGATGGCGCTGCGCTTATCAGGCCTACAAACCCGGACACCACATCAGTTGTTCCTTCAACTGCAGCGTCTCCTGCGGCAGGCATTTCAGCACATCGCGATAGCTGGCGGATTGTTTTGCATAACCACGGGCTGACTGCAGCAGCACCCGCAGCGCGCTATCCCACACAATGCCCTGCAGGTCACTGTACGGCCAGAGATCGGGTTCACGGATAAACGGCACCAGGTAATCTATCCCCTGCTTCACTCCTCGCCCGTCGCGGATGGTGTTCCAGCGATCGAATTCGACATGCTCGGCATAGCGATTCAGCAGCAGATGCGCCTCCAGATTAAACAGCGAGTAATGGAAAGGAATGGTGCGCTCAAGCTCCATGGTCTGCTTGCCATCCTGGTCAATCTGCGCCGCCATTCGCTGGGTGATCCCCTGCGCAATGATCCGCGCCGCCAGTCCTTTATCGCCGTAGAATAGCGCGTTAACCGTCCGCTGGGCGTCGTACCAGGTGCCGTGGTTGTTGTGCCAGACATACTCTGAATGGCCGATTTCGCTGTAGTACATCCAGTGGTTAAAATCCCGGAACCACTGGTGCAGGCCGATAATATCGTCGGTATCCAGCACGTTCGCCGGGCTAATCAAGCCGATGGTATCGACCACCATCCACATTAATCGGGTATCTATCAGCCCGGTGCCGCGACCGGAGACAATCCCCGGAATTGCCTGACCATAGTTCAGATGCGGGTTCATTCGCGTCTCTGGATCCAGGAACCAGCAGCGGATCTGCGCGGCCGCCGCCTGGGCATAGTGGCGCTGACCAGTGAAGTACCACGCCAGCCCCAGGGTCAGGCAGCGTTCGCACATGCGGATAATGCGCGAGGTGTCGGTATCATTATTTTCACACTGCGGATTGATATGTCCGTCGCGGCGAATATACGGTAGCCCGTTGGGACGCCGTGGGTTCGGCCACCAGTAGGTACCCAGGCTGTAGTAATCGTGCGCGTCGCCGCTCGCCGGCCGCAGTTTTTTATGCACAACGCTTTCCGGCGCTTCACGACGCAGAATATCGGCCTGCGAAACCAGCTTGCTCAGCGCCAGCTGCAGCGGCGAGAACGGCTGTTTTAATCCCGCACGCGCGTTTTCCAGACAGCTTTCGTCAAGGGTGTACAACTTCATCGCCACGTCAGACGCCCTCCCGGCAGGCTATACGTTGACCGCTTTGCGCATCGAACAGATGCACGCCAGAAAGCTTCGGCTGCAGCCAGATGCTGTCGCCCTCTTTCACCGCCAGTCGCTGTTTAAATACCGAAGTAAACGCCCCGCCGCCGGTATCGCAGAACAACTGCATATCCGAACCGGTGTTCTCTACCGCCGTGACCTTCGCCGCCAGCGCATCATCGCGGGCCTCATGCACCACGTTGACCTGCTCAGGGCGAATGGCATACACCACCTGTTGACCATTGGTGACCGCTAACCCCGCAGGTAATGCCAGAAGCGAACCATCTTTCAGCCGCAGACTGGTCGCCTCTCCGTTCAATACGACCTCGCCGGGCAGCTGGTTAATCTCCGGCGAACCAATAAACCCGGCAACAAACAGATTCGCCGGCTGGTCGTACAGCTCCAGTGGGGTACCCGCCTGCTCGATGCGCCCATCGCGCAGGACCACAATCATCTGCCCCATGGTCATGGCTTCGATCTGATCGTGGGTGACGTACACCGAAGTGGTTTTCAGCCGGCGATGCAGTTCGCGGATCTCACCCCGCACCTGGGTACGCAGCTTGGCGTCGAGGTTGGATAGCGGTTCATCAAACAAAAACACCTGCGGTTTACGCACGATGGCACGTCCCATCGCCACGCGCTGCCGCTGGCCGCCGGAGAGATCCTTTGGTAAGCGCTCCAGCAGGGGATCCAGCCCCAGCAGCGCAGCGGCTTCATTTACCTTCTGGTTAATCTCCGCTTTCGGCAACTTAGCCATCTTGAGCGCAAAGCCCATATTTTCCCGCACCGTCATCTGCGGATAGAGGGCGTAGCTCTGGAACACCATGGCAATGTCGCGCAGCTTCGGCTCGACGTCGGTAACATTGCGTTCATTGATATGTACTTCCCCGCCGGAAATCTCCTCCAGGCCGGCAATCATGCGCAGCAGCGTCGACTTGCCGCAGCCGCTGGGCCCGACAAGCACGCAGAACTCGCCGTCCGGAATGGTCAGCGACACATCCTTTATCACGTGCGCATCACCATACGATTTACGTACGCTATTCAGTACAACAGATCCCATGGGTAACTCCTTATCCTTTGACCGCGCCGGACATAATCCCGCGATTGAAATGTTTTTGCAGACCGAGATAGACGATGATGCTGGGCAGCATCGCCAGCAGCGTAATGGCGATAAAAATGTTTGGCGTGATGCTCTCGTCGGTACGCAGCGTGCCGAGGATCACCGGAATGGTGTTCAGGCTGTCGTGATTGACCACAATCAGCGGCAGCAGGTACTGGTCCCAAATCATAATGAAGCCGAAGGTGACTACCGTGCCAAGCGCCGGTTTCACCAGCGGCAGGATCACGTGAAAGAAAATCTGCCATTCGTTGGCGCCATCAATGCGCGCCGCCTCTTCCAGCTCTTTCGGGATCGCCGACATAAATTCCGTGAGCACAAAGATGGAAAACGCCCAGCCAACGACCGGCAGTATCATCCCGAGATAGCTGTTGTAGAGTGAGGCATCGATCAGCGGCAGCCGCCAGTTGATGATCATGTACAGCGGGATCGCAATCACCTCTTCCGGCAGCATCATGGTCGACAAAATAATCAGACTGACCAGCGCCACGCCGCGAAACTTCTTACGGGCCAGGGCATACGCCGCCAGCGCGCTGACCGACACCTGCAAAACGGTGCCGAAGAACACCACCAGGATGGAGTTCAACAGATACTGCCAGACACCGATATCCCGCCAGGCGAAGATGAAATTTTCAAACGAGAACTGATTCGGCCAGGCCAGCAGCTCACCCGGTTTCACCGGCGCACCGCTGAATGCCGTGGCGACGATGCCCCAGAACGGTCCGACAAAAACGATCAGCAGCAGCGCGTAGATGCACCAGCGCCCTGCGGTATCCCAACGTTGACTTAACATCGCGGCTCCTTAGTAACGTGCAATACGTTTTTTCAGCGTCAGATGACAGATGGTTAAGAAAACCGTGAAGGCGAACAGCAGAAACGACACCGCCGACGCGTAGCCATAGTCAAACTGCTCAAACCCCAGTTTGTAGATATGGGTCATGACCATTTCCGTCGCGTTAGATGGCCCGCCGCCGGTGGTGGCGTACACCTCGGCAAACACGCGGAAACCGCGGATAAAGGAGAGCATCAGCACCACCGAGAGCGCCGGGATCATGCCGGGCAGCGTGACGTAGCGCAGACGGTTCCACCAGTTAGCGCCGTCGACGTTCGCCGCATCGTATAAATCGCGGCTGATCCCCGCCAGACCGGCAATAAAGATCACCATGTTGTAAGGCACCGCTTTCCAGATGTGCAGCAGCATGATGACCCACAGCGCCTGGTCGGAACTGGCAAGAAAGCCTTGGTCGGCCACGCCAAACCAGCTGAGAATGTGGTTAACCACGCCGTTGGGCGTCGGGTTGAATAAAATACGCCACATTTCGGCGACGATCGCCGCGCTGGTGACGGCGGGTAAAAAGATGGCGGTGCGAATAAAACGCAGGTGGCGCGCCGGGCCTTCCAGCAGCATCGCAAGGAAGAACGCCAGGATAGCCGCAGCGAACATCGTGACTACCACATACAGCAGCGTATTCACCACCGCCGCGTGCAGCTCGACGTCGGCAAAAGCACGGGTAAAGTTATCGAGTCCTACCCACTCGTTCGGCTGATTAAAGTTGACCTTGTAAAAGCTCATCACCAGACCCTGAATCATCGGGATGAACTTAAACCAGCTAAAAATAATTAACGCAGGCGCTAAAAACAGCCACGGGATCAGCGCCCGCTTACGCTTTGCGCTCAGCCATCCGATCGAGTCAGGCGACGCGGCCTGCTTCATCGGCGAGGACTTCGTCTCATGCAGCGTCATCACGGTTGTCCTCAGTTAGCCAGCACATTTTGTTTTTTCAGCTCAGCGTTCACCTTGCCGTCGATACTCTCCAGCTCGCCGGCGATCGGGCTGTTGCAGTCGGCAAAAATACGGTTAAAGCCCTCGGCGACCACCTGACGCACCGGCGTCCAGTTGGGAATTTGCGGCACATAGCGTCCCTGTTGATTGTAAAGCCTGGCGAAAGTCTCCCAGCGGGCGTCCTGATAGACGGCTTTGACGTCGACGTTCTTATTCACCGGCAGGCGCACCACCGGAATATGCTGGCTGCCTTTACCCATGCCGATTTCCTGACCTTCCGCCGAGATCATAAATTCGATAAATTTACGCGCGGCGTCTTTTTGTTTGCTGCTCTTCATCATAAAGACCGTGGTGCCCTCCGCGAGCGTGGCCTCACCTTTTGGCCCTGCTACCGGAACCACTTCAAAATTGTCTTTACCCGGGTCTTTATCAAACAGCGCGATATGGTACGGGCCGCTAAAGAACATGCCGCTTTGCCCAGAGCGGAAAGACGGGATGACGTCGGCGGTGGTGGCATTGATCGCCCCCGGCTGGGTGACTTTTTCGCACATCATGGTGCGTATAAAGGTCATCGCCTGAACCACTTCTGGCGTATTGAGCGACGCGCGGAATTTGCCGCCCTCTTCTTTGACGAAATCCCCTCCCGCCTGCCAGATAAAGCTGCTCATAAACCAGCTGGCGTAGCCGCGCGTCGTGGAGGCGGGGACGATAAAGCCGTAGGTATCGTTTTTACCGTTGCCGTCAGGATCCTGGGTGGTAAAGGCTTTTGCCAGGGTCTGAATATCTTCCCAGCTTTTAGGCTGTGGCAGCCCCAGCTTTTCCCGCCAGTCTTTGCGTATAAACAGGGCGAAGGTTTGGGCGGAGGTCGGCACACCGTAGTACTTACCGTCGATATAGCGGGTACTCTTCCATGCGGTTGGGAAGAGCTGGTCGCCGCCGGAGATCGACTGCGGATCTATTTCCTCAGCAATACCCAACTGGATAAACTGCCCCAGCGAAGCCGCGTCGTTAAAAATCAGATCGGGCAAAGCGTTACCCGCCGTGGCGCGCGCCAGGCGCTGTTCAAAGTCAGTAGTGGCGTTGAAGTACTCAATTTTGATACCGGTTTTTGCTTCAAATTTCTCCGCCTCTTGCTTGTATATATTTTTCGAGTCGTTGCTGGCGCGGATCCAGACGTTGAGGGTCGTGGCGGCATAGCTTTGGCTCACGCCGAGTCCAAGCGCGGTGAGTAGTAATAATGAGCGGAATTTATTCGCAGACATGATTGCATATCCTTTATTGTTGGACACAAAGGTAATTAAATTCTCAATTAATACGCAGGAATTAATTTGAATATCGCTCAGGCGTTAAAACAGCTGACGCAAGAAATATTTCCATTCATTAGATAGAAATACACCCATCAATACAACCACAGTAAAAAGAAATTGCGTTTCAAAAACAAAAAAGTTGAATCAGATCACATAGAAAAGTGACAATGAAAGTTACATCACAAAAATAAACATTAAAATCAATCAATTATAAATTTACATTTTTTGTTGAAACAATCAAAAAATATAGAAAAACGCTGAATTCCGTGATGAACATAACATTAAAAAGGTCATTATCCATCGATAGCGATAAATTTGATGAGCGTCACACAAAAAATAACTTTGTCTTTTACACTGCTCGCCACTGTATATTCAAATATATTCTTTTTAATTAAATCGCCTGTTTTACGCGTTATTTAAATACGCGACAGGCTTAAATCCGTTGTTATCTTTTCTCACACTTGCAGAAGGGTTATCACCATGAACGCAATACCTCGCCGAGGTTGGTTATGCGTTGCGCTATTTTGTTCCAGCCTTAGCGCTTCTCTGCATGCCGCCGAGCCGTACACGCTGGACGAAAAGGATTTAGCCTTTAGCCGCCAGCAAATTGCCGCCAAAGATCCGTTGTTTGTTCTGGCCCAGGCGGCCTTGCTAAAAAAAGCCGATCTGGCGCTCACGCATCCGCTGCGCTCAGTGATGGACAAAACGCTGGTCGCTGCCAGCGGCAACAAACACGACTACTATAGTTTCCCCCCTTACTGGTGGCCGAATCCCGATACCAAAGACGGGCTGCCGTATATCCGCAAAGATGGGCAAACCAACCCGGACGCCAATAGCGATGCCACCGATAAAAACCGCCTGGTGAAGATGAGTCAGGATGTATCAACCCTGGCGCTGGCATGGTACTTCTCCCACGACGCTCGCTACGCACAAAAAGCGGCAGCCCAGTTGAAGGCCTGGTTTCTCGACCCACAGACGCGTATGAACCCCAATCTGCAATACGCCCAGGCCATTCCCGGCATTAACAACGGGCGCGGTATCGGCATTATTGATAGCCGGGCGCTGGTTGAGGTGGTGGACGCTATCGCCCTGCTGCAATCCTCTGCGGTGCTTAGCGAGAAGGACGTGAGTGCGTTGAAGCAGTGGTTTGGCGAGTACTATCACTGGATGACCACCAGCCAGAATGGTTTCGAAGAAGATAACTGGCACAACAACCACGGCAGCTATTTTGACATGCAGGCCGTCACCTTCGCCCTGTTTAGCGGCAAAACCGACGAGGCGAAACAGCGCCTGTATCTCACCCAGCTACGGCGCATTGCCGGTCAATTTGATATCGAAGGCCGTCAGATGGCCGAGCTGGAGCGTACGCGGCCCTGGCACTACAGTAATTTCAACCTTGAAGCCTACAACCGCCTCGGGCGACTGGGCGAGAAAGCGGGCGTCGATATCTGGAACTTCACCCTTGATGACCATAGTCTGCGCAAAGGCTATCAGTACATCGCCGGATTTATTAACAGCGATACCCCATGGCCATGGAAAGACATCGATAACATGGATGACCAAAAAGCGCTGCGCAATATCGCCACTGCCGCCCACGCCTGGCCGGAAGATCCACTGTTCCGTAACAAAGCGCAGTGGCTGCGGGCGAAATATCCCGACGATATCACCACTCTTATCGCCCCGCTTTTACCATCCTCAGAGGTCAGGGAAAACCGCTAATGAAACAATTTACTGGGCTCTGGCCCAATATTGTCGAACGTGCCGCAGCCCATAGCGGGCTGCTCGAACGGCTCGTGAAGGATGCGCAGCCGGTACTACATGCCGCATTACGCATTCCGCAGACCGGGATTGCCAGCTGGAATCTCTACTACTTTTGCCCGCACCACGGCGTACGATTAACGTGGCGAGCGGACATGCCCCTCCAGCATGCCTGCCCGGTCGATAATGAAATTTTGCGCGGCGAACCGTGGGACAGCGCGTGGTGGCGCGAAATGAACGGGCGTAATGCCAGCGCATGCCAGCAGCTCGGCCTGCTATGGCAACTGACCGGTGAGAGAGCCTGGCGCGATAAAGTACGCGCCTTACTGATGGGCTACGCGGATGTTTATCCGGGCTATGAAGTCCACGGTGATATTCCCAACAACGGGCCGGGTAAAATGAATGCCCAGACCCTGTGCGAAGCCAACTGCATTCTGGACATGGCGCTGGGTTACGATTTTATTAGCGACAGCCTGACGCCTGGCGAACAGCAGCACATCAGGGAAAACTTGTTGCGCTGTGCGGCCACGTTTTTGCGGCAGCATCGCACGCCGCAGATCCATAACCATGAAGTCAAAATCAATGCGGCGCTGGCTGTACTTGGCTTCATCCTCGAAGATGAGGATCTACTGGAGTTTGCCGTTTTTCAGCCGTACGGCTTGCGCTGGCAACTGGAAAATGGCCTGCTGGCAGAGGGGCTATGGTTTGAGGGTTCGATTCACTACCACTACTACGCGCTGCAGGGCTTTTTCGCCTTTGAGAAGCTGGCGCGCGGCACCCGCTGGAGCCTGCTGGATGGCCCCTGGTATCAGCCGATGCTGAAATTCCCGCTGTCGCTGCTGCTGCCGGATGGCACATTCCCGCGGCTGAATGACTGTCTTGCCGGGCAGGAAAAGCTGCAGCACCGGGATCTGTACGAATTCGCCTGGTTTATCTGGCGCGATCCGCTGTATGCCGCCGTGCTGCAATTCACCGAAACGGAGCCTGACGAGGGTGAGACGTTGCTGTGGCGCCATCATCCGCTGCCTGAGTCACCGCTGACGCCGATCCCCCAGCAATCCTTTTTTGCACCTGGCGCGGGGTTGACCCTGTGGCGACGTCCGAAGCAACAGCTGGCGGTGCTGATTAAACACAGTCCCTGGGGAGGGGAACACGACCACTACGACAGACAAAGCCTGATGCTATGGCAGCGCGACGGCTGGTTGTTACCGGATCCTGGCACCACCGGCTACGGGGCGGAGATGCATTATGACTATTATAAAAACAGCGCCACGCATAATACGCTGTCAGTTAACCAGAGCAATCAGCCCCCTGCCATCCCGACGGTGCTGGGCTGGCATATGGCTGACGACGTTTTCTGGCTGGATTGTGAGACCGACTGGGGTAAACCGCCGCCTGCGCTCGACAGTCATAGTCGAGTCGAATGGGACCTGGAGTCCTGGCGTGACGTACGCTTTCGCCGCCGCCTGTTGTGGCTTGAAGAGGTTTTGATCGATCTCTCAACGGTGGAAAACCCGCATCGCCAGCAGCTCGACTGGACGCTGCATCTGGCTGCCGAGGCACTGGATCAGAACGGTACACAGCAGCCTTTTTCGCTCAGCGGACCGCTGCGGCATATGAAGAAGGCAACGATGACGTCGCTGAATGGCTGTCAGCCGCGCCACTTTGTGCGGGACGGCAGCACTATCGCGCTTTGGCTGGCGGGCGACGGCGAGCTTTGGCAAGGGCAGGCCCCTGATAACCCGGCAATAACCGACCTTAGCTATCTGGTTATCCGCAATCATCTTCCACAGGCGCGTTTTGTCGGTCTGTGGGATCTGGCCAACGGTAACCCGCTTACCGAAGCTCATGTGGATCCCACGCCAAAGGGAACCCGAGTGACCTTCTGGCGCAGTCATCACATGACGCAGGTGATGCTATATGACGAACCCGGACGGGCCCCTGATGTGATCCTGCAGAGGAGGTAAGGTTTCTCACCCGAGCAAGACGAAACGGATTTACTGGTCTTCGTCCTCATCTTCGTCTTGATCTTCATCCTCATCTTCAAAGCGCGCGACGATCTGCTCGCCGGTATGCGTTGCGCGCAGTTCTTCCGCCACCAGGGCAATCGCCTGGCCGCTGCTCATCCCCTGGGCCATTAGCTCATGGATACGTTCGACCGCTTTTTGCTGTTGCTCGTGGCTCAGCGAAGGTAAACCTGCAAACATCTTTTACTCCTGCTACATTGTGGGGCGTAATTATTTCACGCCGTCCCCGCCTACGCCAGAGGGACGGCAACGTTCAGGATCGAGAAAGATGTTGTCCCCCGCGATTATTACCCTGCCCTGGCGCCCGGATGCGGCCGAACACTATTTTGCGCCGTTAAGCGCCCTGCCCTGGGCGATGCTGCTGCATTCCGGCTTTGCCGACCATCCGCATAACCGCTTTGATATTCTGGTGGCTGCCCCGCGCGCCACGCTGCTGACGCGCGGTGAACAGACGTGGGTCGATGACGGCGAAACCGCTTTTGTCTCCGCGGAAGATCCGCTGCAACTGCTTCAACAGCAGTTGGATCGTCAGCCGTTCACGCCGCAGCCCCATGACGATCTGCCGTTTCTTGGCGGCGCGCTGGGACTATTCGGGTACGATCTGGGCCGTCGCTTTGAGCGTCTCCCTTCGCACGCCCAGGCCGATATCGCGCTGCCGGATATGGCGGTGGGGATCTATGACTGGGCGCTGATTGTCGACCATCAGCGCCAGCAAATTTCGCTGCTCAGCTATGACGATCCGCAGCAGCGCCTGCAGTGGCTGCAGGCGCAATCCCGTCCGGCGATGAAACCTTTCGCCCTGACCTCTGCCTGGCAGTCAAATATGAGCCGCCAGCAGTACGGCGAGAAATTTCGCCAGGTGCAGGCCTATCTGCACAGCGGCGACTGCTATCAGGTCAACCTCGCCCAGCGTTTTCAGGCCCGCTACGTCGGTGATGAATGGCAGGCCTTCCGCCAGCTGAACGTTGCCAACCGCGCCCCCTTTAGCGCCTTTATTCGCCTCGAGGAAGGGGCGATTTTAAGCCTGTCGCCGGAGCGATTTATTCAGTTGCGCCAGGGAGAGATCCAGACGCGCCCGATAAAAGGTACTCTGCCGCGGCTCGATTCGCCGCAGGAAGATGCGCGGCAGGCTGAGAAGCTGGCGAACTCCCCGAAAGACCGCGCCGAGAATTTAATGATTGTCGACCTGATGCGCAACGACATCGGCCGCGTCGCCGTGCCGGGCAGCGTGCGGGTCCCCGAGCTGTTCGTGGTGGAGCCGTTCCCGGCGGTCCATCATCTGGTCAGCACCATCACCGCCCGCTTACCGGCGACGCTGCACGCCAGCGATCTGCTGCGCGCCGCCTTCCCCGGGGGGTCTATCACTGGCGCCCCGAAGGTCCGGGCGATGGAGATTATCGATGAACTGGAACCTCAGCGACGTAACGCCTGGTGCGGGAGCATTGGCTACCTGAGCTATTGCGGCAATATGGATACCAGCATCACCATTCGCACCCTGACGGCCTGGCAGGGGCAACTGTATTGCTCCGCTGGAGGCGGTATCGTCGCGGACAGCGAGGAAGATGCGGAATATCAGGAAACTTTTGATAAAGTTAATCGTATCCTGCACCAACTGGAGAACTAGACCATGGCGGACCACGCCCTCAATCTGGATGATTTTCTGTCCCGCTTCCAGCTGCTGCGCCCCCAGCCTTCGCGCCATGCGCTCAATCAGCGGCAGGCGGCGGTGCTGGTGCCGATCGTGCGCCGGCCGCAGCCCGGCCTGCTGCTGACCCAGCGTTCGCCGCTGCTGCGCAAGCACGCCGGTCAGGTCGCCTTTCCCGGCGGCGCGGTAGATAATACCGATGCGACGCTTATCGCCGCCGCCCTGCGCGAAGCCCAGGAAGAAGTCGCGATCCCCCCGGAAGCCGTCGAGGTGATCGGCGTTCTGCCGCCAGTGGACAGCGTCACCGGTTTTCAGGTGACGCCGGTGGTGGGCATTATTCCCCCCAATCTGCACTATCACGCCAGTCAGGACGAAGTCTCAGCGGTATTTGAAATGCCGCTCGCCGAAGCCCTGCGCCTGGGGCGCTACCATCCGCTCGACATCCACCGTCGGGGTAACGACCACCGCGTCTGGCTCTCCTGGTACCAGCATTATTTTGTCTGGGGAATGACCGCCGGGATCATTCGCGAACTGTCGCTGCAAATTGGCGCTCGACCTTAGCTATACTGTTTATGAGAGAGCGCTCTCACTATTAGTAAAATCGCGGTTATCCATTAGTTTAATTCATGTGAATAGTTCAACTGGCAGCGCGCTTCCCTCTTACACTATGCGCAGTTATTACATCGTTACCGCACCCGCGGTAACCCTGTCAGGAGTATTATCGTGATTAGTCTATTCGACATGTTCAAGGTGGGGATTGGTCCCTCATCTTCCCACACTGTTGGCCCGATGAAGGCCGGTAAACAGTTCGTCGATGACCTGGTCGAAAAAGGATTGCTTAATGCGGTGACCCGTGTGGCGGTTGACGTCTACGGCTCGCTGTCATTAACCGGCAAAGGCCACCATACGGACATCGCCATTATCATGGGACTGGCGGGCAATCAGCCCGATACGGTCGATATTGACGCGATCCCGGCATTTATCCGTGACGTCGAGGCGCGCGGCCGACTGCTGCTGGCCAACGGCCAGCACGAGGTCGACTTCCCGGCGGATGACGGCATGCGTTTTCGCAGCGACAACCTGCCGCTGCACGAAAACGGCATGACCATTCATGCCTGGGCCGGCGAGAAAGAGATCTACTGCAAGACCTATTACTCGATTGGCGGCGGCTTTATCGTCGATGAAGAGCACTTCGGCAAAGAAAACGCCAACGAATTGCAGGTGCCCTACCCGTTTAAATCGGCGCAGGAAATGCTGGCGTATTGTAAAGAGACCGGCCTGTCGCTCTCCGGGATGGTGATGCAAAACGAGCTGGCGCTGCACAGCAAAAAAGAGATCGAGGACTATTTCGCCAACGTCTGGCAGACCATGCGCGCCTGTATCGACCGCGGGATGAACACCGAAGGCGTGCTGCCTGGTCCGCTGCGCGTGCCGCGTCGCGCCTCGGCGCTGCGTCGTCTGCTGGTGGCCAGCGATAAGCTCTCCAGCGATCCGATGAACGTCGTTGACTGGGTCAATATGTTCGCACTGGCGGTCAATGAAGAGAACGCCGCCGGCGGTCGCGTGGTGACCGCGCCGACCAACGGCGCCTGCGGCATCGTTCCCGCGGTACTCGCCTATTACGACCACTTTATCGAATCCGTCAGCCCGGAAATTTATATCCGCTACTTTATGGCCTGCGGGGCGATCGGCGCGCTGTACAAGATGAATGCCTCCATTTCCGGGGCGGAAGTCGGCTGTCAGGGTGAAGTGGGCGTTGCCTGCTCGATGGCGGCGGCGGGCCTGGCTGAACTGCTCGGCGCCAGCCCGGAACAGGTTTGCGTGGCGGCGGAGATCGGCATGGAACACAACCTCGGCCTGACCTGCGACCCGGTCGCCGGCCAGGTGCAGGTGCCATGCATTGAACGTAACGCCATCGCCTCCGTCAAGGCAATCAACGCCGCGCGAATGGCGATGCGCCGTACCAGCGAACCGCGCGTCTCGCTCGACAAAGTGATCGAGACCATGTACGAAACCGGTAAAGACATGAACGCCAAGTACCGCGAAACCTCCCGCGGCGGCCTGGCGATTAAAGTTCAGTGTGACTAAACTGTTCGTCCCCCCCTGCGCCCGCAAAGCGCGCAGGGGGATAACCCTGGTGACTGAAATCTCCCTGATGCGCCTTCAACGGCGCATTTTCTTTTTTCTATACCTGGCGATATTCTGCCACTACAATTGCTCTATTAAATAAGCCACGCTTAACCACTCGTCCTGTCGACAGGGTGTCGCACATGCAGACTGCACAAAAAGTCATTACGGCCTATCGTCGCAAACGCATTATTGTCTGCCTGCTGGTAGCCCTGCTAACCCTGGGTACCACCTTAGCTATCCGATTTATTTCACAGCGTAGCGTAAATGAAGAGTACATTCGCACTGCCGCCAGCCAGCGGGTCACGGCGCTGGATAACATCCTGCGTCCGCTGAGCGCAGAGCGGGCGACGCTACTCTCCCTGGTCGACAAACCCTGCATGGATATTCATCTCACACTGCGCAAAATGGCGGCCTCGCTGCAGACGGTCCGCTCCGTCGCGCTGGTGGCGTCAGGGATGATCTACTGTTCCAGTATCTTTGGGCAACGGCAGGCGGATCTGCACCAGCTGCAGCCCGCGCTTCCGGCTCACCACCCCTTACTGCTCTTTTCTACCGACAACTCACTGCTCAAAGGCACACCGGTGCTGATCCAGTGGTATCCAGCCTCGGAAAGCGGCTTCGACGGCGTGATGTTAATTGTCAATATCGAGCTGCTGGGAACCTTAATTCTCAAGGAAAAATCGCCCCTGATCAGCGACGTCAGCCTGCAGGTCGGCGACCATTATTTTATCAGCGGCCTCGGCCTGATTGACAAAGCGCACGCCCCGCAGGCGTCGGTGATTTATCGCCAGCGCTCTACAGAATTTCCCTTTACCATCAATATTAACGGTCCGGGCGCCGCGACTATCGCGCTGGAGGAGCTGCCCGGTGAGCTGCCGCTGGCCCTCATCTTCAGCCTGTTGATGACCGGCATCGCCTGGCTGGCCACCGCCGGCAGAATGAGTTTCTCGCGAGAGATAAGTCTCGGCATCACGGCCCGGGAATTTACCCTCTGGTGCCAGCCGCTGCAGGATGCGCGCAGCGGACGCTGCTGCGGGGTGGAGATCCTGCTGCGCTGGAACAACCCCCGCCGCGGCGAGATTTCGCCCGAGGTATTTATTCCCATCGCCGAAGGGGACAATCTGATTATTCCCCTCACCCGCTATGTGATCGCCGAAACCGCCCGCCGCCTGGATGCCTTCCCCAGCGAGCAGCATTTTCATATCGCGATTAATGTCGCTGCCCGTCACTTTGCCCACGGTTTGCTGCTGCATGACCTGCACAATTACTGGTTTAGCGTCAATCCGGTACAACAACTGGTGGTTGAACTCACCGAACGCGATGTCCTGCAGGATGGCGACCAGCACATGGCCGAACATTTGCATTTAAAAGGGGTCCAGCTGGCGATAGATGATTTTGGCACCGGTAACAGCTCGCTCTCGTGGCTGGAAAAACTGCGGCCGGACGTGCTGAAGATCGACCGCTCGTTTACCAGTTCCGTCGGGATAGACAGCGTCAATGCCACGGTGACGGATATTATTATAGCCCTCGCCGACCGTCTGAATATCGTTACCGTGGCCGAAGGGGTGGAGACGCTGGAGCAGGAAAGCTATCTCCGGGGCCACGGCGTCGATGTGCTGCAGGGATTTTATTATGCCCGGCCGATGCCGATAGAGGCGTTTCCGGCGTGGCTGGCAGACAGAGAGGGGCAGAAAAGCGAGGGGGGAGAATAGCTCGCCGGCCACAGGGGCCGACGAGCAGGGCAATTACTCTTCTTCGTCGCTCAGCGGACGGGTGACCACCGCGCGGACCAGGTCGACCCGGTAATCATTCGCTTCCACCACGGTAAACTGCAGCGGCGGTAGCGACACGGTGTCGCCAATGCGCGGGATATGGCCATTGACGGCGATCACCAACCCGGCCACCGTGGCAATATCCTCATCTTCATTGACCAGCGCATCCAGTCCAAGCGCCTGCTGCAGCGCATGCAGGTCGGTCGAGCCTTTGATCAGCCAGCCATCGCCGTCAATGACGATCTCCGGCGTCTCATCGGCATCCGGGAATTCACCGGCGATGGCTTCCAGGACGTCCAGCGGCGTCACCAGCCCCTGTACCATGCCAAACTCGTTGGTCACGATGACAAAGCTGCCGCGCGCGCGGCGCAGAACGCCGAGCAGATTGATCGGGTCCAGCGTTTCCGGGACGACAATCGCCGGGGAGGCAGAGGCCAGCGCCGCAACGTTTTCGCCCGCCTCAAGGGCCACCAGCAACTCTTTCGCCCGCACGATACCGATGATTTCATCCAGCTCTCCGCGGCAGACCGGGAACAGACTGTGCGGCGACGAGAGCAGCTGACGACGAATTTCGTCATCACTCTGTTCGGCGTCGACCCAGCTGATTTCACCGCGCGGGGTCATAATACCGCGCAGGGAGCGCTGGGCCAGCGTCAGCACGCCGTTAATCATGTAACGTTCTTCTTCGGCAAACGCCCCTTCCGGCACCGGTATGGCTGCCGGGCTGTCGGCGTCATGGCTGACGGAGGTCTGTTTCCGGCCGCCCATCAGGCGCAGGATCGCATCCGCGGTACGGGCACGCAGCGGCAGCGTCGACTGATGTCGGACAAAGTTGCGTCGCGCCACCTGGTTAAAGAACTCGATGATGATCGAGAAACCGATCGCCGCGTACAGATACCCTTTCGGAATATGGAAGCCAAACCCTTCCGCCACCAGGCTCAGGCCGATCATCAACAGGAAGCTCAGACAGAGCACCACCACCGTCGGGTGCTGGTTGACAAAGCGCGTCAATGGCTTCGACGCCAGCAGCATCATGATCATGGCGATCACCACCGCCGCCATCATCACCGGCAGATGGTTAACCATCCCGACCGCCGTGATCACCGCATCCAGAGAGAAGACGGCGTCCAGCACCACGATCTGCAGTACCACCACCCAGAAACTGGCATACCCTTTACCGTGACCGCTATCGTGCTGGCGGTTTTCCAGCCGCTCATGCAGTTCAGTCGTCGCCTTAAACAGCAAGAAGATCCCGCCGAGCAGCATGATAAGGTCGCGCCCGGAAAAGGAGAAATCAGCGATAGTAATCAGCGGCTTCGTCAGGGTCACCATCCAGGAGATCACCGACAGCAGCCCCAGGCGCATCACCAGCGCCAGCGACAGGCCGATCAGTCGCGCTTTATCGCGCTGCTTCGGCGGCAGTTTGTCCGCCAGGATGGCAATAAACACCAGGTTGTCGATACCGAGCACAATCTCCAGAACGATAAGCGTCAACAGGCCAGCCCAGATTGAGGGATCCATTAACAATTCCATGTACGACTCCGGTTAGCGGCAAGCTGAGTCATCGCCATGTCATGCATGGGCGCGACAATAGGTGCTGAGAGAAAAGCGTGATGCGTGGAGGTGGCAACCAGGTGCCAGAAAGTGAAAAGACGTCGATGACGGTCCATACTGCGGGCTATGCCCTATACTCCTGAGTAATTAAACGGAAGTTAAACATAGCAAAATATAGATCGAAATTGGAAAAAATTTACCTGAATTTGCAATAACTAAGGCTATTTTTTGCGCTGCAAAATTATTACCAGGCGATGCCTGATTAACGGATCTTCATCACATTAATTATTTTTTCACTGTCTAAAATAATTCGCGGTAGTAACTATTTTCTATCTTACACCCTAACTGAATCGATTTTGTCCTCAAGAGTGATTCAGGATGTATCAAAGCAGATGATGCATTCACGATAATAAAGGAGGTAGCAAGTGACGATTGCTATTGTAATAGGCACACATGGTTGGGCTGCAGAACAGCTGCTGAAAACAGCAGAGATGCTGTTGGGCGAGCAGGAAAACGTTGGCTGGATCGATTTCGTTCCGGGTGAAAACGCCGAAACGCTGATCGAGAAATACAATGCCCAGTTGGCAAAACTGGATACCAGTAAAGGCGTGCTATTTCTCGTCGATACATGGGGAGGCAGCCCGTTCAACGCTGCGAGCCGCATTGTCGTCGATAAAGAGCATTACGAAGTTATCGCTGGCGTCAACATCCCGATGCTGGTGGAAACCTTCATGGCCCGCGATGATGACCCTTCGTTTGATGAACTGGTCGCCTTAGCGGTGGAGACCGGTAGCGAAGGCGTGAAAGCGCTGAAGGCCAAACCGGTGGAAAAAGCGGCTCCCGCGCCAGCCCCTGCCGCGGCGCCAAAAGCCGCCGCGCCGGCCAAACCGATGGGCCCGAACGACTACATGGTGATTGGCCTCGCGCGCATTGACGACCGCCTGATCCATGGTCAGGTCGCCACCCGCTGGACCAAAGAGACCAACGTCACCCGCATCATCGTCGTCAGCGACGAAGTGGCCGCGGATACGGTGCGCAAAACCCTGCTGACCCAGGTTGCACCACCGGGCGTCACCGCCCACGTGGTGGACGTCGCCAAAATGATCCGCGTTTACAACAACCCGATGTACGCCGGGCAGCGCGTCATGCTGCTGTTTACTAACCCGACCGACGTTGAGCGTATCGTCGAGGGCGGCGTGAAAATCACCAGCGTCAACATCGGTGGTATGGCGTTCCGCCAGGGCAAAACCCAGGTTAACAACGCGATTTCGGTCGATGCCAAAGATATTGAGGCGTTTAACAAGCTGAACGCATGCGGTATCGAGCTGGAGGCACGTAAAGTGTCCACCGACCCGAAACTGAAAATGATGGATCTGATCGCCAAGGTTGATAAATAACCCGGCCGATCGCGCCCCAGTTTTCACTTTAAGACTTAATCAACAGGAGAAGTACAATGGAGATTACCCTTCTTCAGATTGTGCTGGTGTTCATCGTCGCGTGTATTGCGGGTATGGAGTCGGTGCTTGATGAATTTCAGTTCCACCGTCCTCTGGTCGCTTGTACGCTGATCGGTGCCGTTCTCGGCGATATGAAAACCGGTATTATCATCGGCGGTACGCTGGAAATGATCGCTCTGGGTTGGATGAACATCGGTGCGGCGGTTGCACCTGATGCCGCGCTGGCGTCCATTATTTCCACCGTTCTGGTTATTGCCGGCCATCAGAGCATCGGTGCCGGTATCGCGCTGGCTATCCCGCTGGCGGCGGCAGGCCAGGTGCTGACCATTATCGTTCGTACCATCACCGTAGCCTTCCAGCACGCGGCAGATAAAGCGGCGGAGAATGGCAACCTGACCGCCCTGTCGTGGTTGCACGTCTCGTCCTTGTTCCTGCAGGCGATGCGTATCGCTATCCCGGCCGTCATCGTCGCCATTTCCGTCGGTACCAGCGAAGTCCAGGGCCTGCTGAACGCGATCCCTGAAGTGGTCACCAGCGGTCTGAACATCGCCGGCGGTATGATCGTGGTTGTCGGTTATGCGATGGTCATCAACATGATGCGCGCAGGCTACCTGATGCCGTTCTTCTACCTCGGCTTCGTCACCGCCGCCTTCACCAACTTCAACCTGGTAGCCCTGGGTGTGATTGGTGCGGTCATGGCTATCCTCTACATCCAGCTGAGCCCGAAATATAACCGCGTCGCCGGTGCGCCGGCTCAGGCGGCTGGTAACAACGATCTCGATAACGAACTGGACTAACAGGTGAGCGAAATGGTTGATATGACTAAAAATACCACCGAGAAAAAACTCACTCCGAGTGACATTCGTGGCGTGTTCATTCGTTCTAACCTGTTCCAGGGGTCATGGAACTTCGAACGTATGCAGGCGCTGGGCTTCTGCTTCTCTATGGTTCCGGCAATCCGTCGCCTGTACCCGGAGAACAATGATGCGCGTAAGCAGGCGATTAAACGTCACCTTGAGTTCTTCAACACCCATCCTTACGTTGCCGCTCCGGTACTGGGCGTAACCCTGGCGATGGAAGAGCAGCGCGCCAATGGCGCAGAGATTGACGATGGCGCCATCAACGGCATCAAAGTCGGTCTGATGGGGCCGCTGGCCGGCGTCGGCGACCCGATCTTCTGGGGTACCGTGCGTCCTGTGTTCGCGGCCTTAGGCGCTGGGATCGCGATGAGCGGTAGCCTGCTCGGTCCTCTGCTGTTCTTTATCCTGTTCAACGCAGTGCGTCTGCTGACCCGTTACTATGGCGTCGCCTATGGTTACCGCAAAGGCGTGGACATCGTTAAAGATATGGGCGGCGGTTTCCTGCAGAAACTGACTGAGGGGGCGTCAATCCTCGGCCTGTTTGTCATGGGGGCGCTGGTTAACAAGTGGACGCACGTGAATATTCCGATGGTGGTGTCAAAAATCACCGGTTCTGACGGACAGGTTCACGTCACCACGGTGCAAACCATCCTCGACCAGTTGATGCCGGGCCTGGTACCGCTGCTGTTGACCTTCGCCTGTATGTGGCTGCTGCGCAAGAAAGTTAACCCACTGTGGATCATCGTTGGCTTCTTCGTCATCGGTATCGCGGGCTACGCTGTCGGCCTGCTGGGTCTGTAATTTCCAGGTTGTACGCCGGGGGCTTGCCCCCGGCTTTTTTTTATCAGGAGGAACGCAAAGCAATGACATTCACGGACCTGGTGATCATCCTGTTTATCCTTGCGCTACTGGCCTACGCGGTGTATGACCAGTTCATTATGCCGAGGCGGAACGGCCCGGTGCTGCTGGCCATTCCCCTGCTTCGCCGCAGCCGCGTTGACGGTCTGATCTTTGTCGGCCTCACCGCCATTCTGATCTATAACAACATTACCCAGCACGGCACCCCGATCACCACCTGGCTATTATCTGCCCTGGCGCTGATGGGTCTCTATTTATTCTGGATCCGTACGCCGAAAATCATTTTTAAACCGCGCGGTTTTTTCTTCGCCAACGTGTGGATAGAATATCAGCGAATTAAAGAGATGAATTTATCCGAGGACGGCGTGCTGGTGATGCAATTAGAGCAACGGCGGCTGCTTATTCGCGTACGAAATATCGACGACCTAGAGAAAATCTACAAACTTCTCGTTTCAACTCAATGAGTTATAAATATAGCCAGCGCTATATTTTCCAGTTTTTCTCTGGAAAAACATATAGCCATGGCTATATTTCCCCTGCCTCCTCTTCCCTTTTTTATTAACTATTTATTTACTTATAAATTTAAATGAAAATCGTTATCATTTGGTTATTAAAATAGCCGTCTTCTGTTATTGTTTTATATTCTAAAAATATGTTAAGGTTGCGCCCGTCGTTGGGGAGTAGCCGATTTCCTGTTTGCCAGGAAATGTACGTGTCAACATACTCGTTGCAAAACGTGGCACGTACGGGTTGAAGTGATTCAATCAGGCGAGACCATAGATACATCACTGCTGTACGTATTGCTCAGCCATTGAGCGGCTCCGCGTATATTTACTGGGGGCAGCGATGTGTCATATGGATTATCCCCGGTCAGGACACGCACATGAATTTATCCGCTACCATTCTTCTCGCCTTCGGCATGTCTATGGACGCCTTTGCAGCCTCTATCGGCAAGGGTGCCACCCTGCACAAACCTAAATTCTCAGAAGCCGTCCGCACCGGGCTGATTTTTGGCGTGATTGAAACCCTGACCCCGCTGGTCGGCTGGGGACTCGGCATGTTGGCCAGCCAGTTTGTCCTCGAGTGGAACCACTGGATTGCCTTTATTCTGCTGGTGTTTCTCGGCGGGCGAATGATCGTGGAAGGTGTTCGCGGCGACAGCGACGAGGCGTGCGACGCGCCTCGCCGTCATGGTTTCTGGCTGCTGGTCACCACCGCCTTCGCCACCAGCCTTGACGCGATGGCCGTTGGTGTGGGTCTGGCCTTCCTGCAGGTCAGCATTGTGACCACCGCACTGGCGATCGGCTGCGCGACGTTTCTTATGTCGACGCTGGGGATCATGGTCGGTCGCTTTATTGGCCCGCTGTTGGGCAAACGGGCCGAAATCCTCGGCGGTATTGTGCTGATTGGCATCGGCAGCGAAATCCTCTGGAGCCATTTCGCCGGTTAAGCCTTACGCCTCGCGCTGCCAGCAATGGATCATGAAGTCGGTCTGGCAGCCAAACGTCGCCTGCTGACGCAGCGCGGCGTGCACCTCAGGCTTAGCCCGCCACGCGAACGGCGTCATCTGCAGCAGCGCCTGCGCTTCACTTCCCGTCAGGGTCATCGGATAGGCCAGCTGCTGCTGAGCGTCCAGGCGGAATCCCGGCATCGCTTCCGTCTTCAGCTCATGCAGGCGTACCTCATCGTAAATCAGCCCTTTTAGCTCCAGCAGATGGCGGGGTCCCGGCGTGGCGGTGATCACCCATCCGCCAGGCCGCACCACCCGCGCCAGCTCTTCGGCGTTGCAGGGGGCGTAAATGCGCACTACCGCATCGAAGCTGTTATCAGAGAACGGCAGACGCTGGCTGGAGGCGACGCAAAAACTGACCTGCGGGTAGCGTTTTGCCGCCGCGCGGATCGCTGGCTTCGACACGTCCAGCCCCCAGCTATGGCTGGCGATGGTGGCAAACGCGTGGGTGTAATACCCTTCGCCACAGCCGATATCCAGTAAATCCGCAGGGGCGTAGTGCCGCAGCCGTTCGGCGATCGCCTCCCGTAGCGGCTGATAATGACCCGCATCCAGAAACGCCCGCCGGGCCTGCATCATCTCAGCGCTATCGCCGGGATCGCGCGACCGCTTGAACTGCACCGGTAGCAGATTGACGTACCCCTCTTTCGCCAGATCGAACTGGTGCCGCTGCGGGCAGGAATAGTAGTTGTCGCCGCGGCTTAACGGCGCGTGGCAAAGGGGGCAACTGTATGACATGACGGCTCCGGTGTTGCTAAAGGGCGAAAGTGTAGCGCTATTCGCCCCTGCAGACCACTGTTACAGCGCCGGCGCCAGCGGATGGCTGTCGTGCATCACGATCAGATTCTCCGCCCCTTGCGGCATGCCGTCCGGCATGACGTTCTCCAGCCGCAGGACATCCCCCATGATCTGGCTGAAGACCGGCGCGGACACCGCCCCGCCGTAATAGGAGCCATTACTCGGATCGTTCATCACCACCACCAGCGCAAACTGTGGACGACTGGCGGGCGCCACGCCGGCGGTGTAGGCCACATATTTATCGATATATTTGCCGTCCGGACCGATTTTCTTCGCCGTCCCGGTTTTTACCGCCACCCGGTAGTCGCGCACTGCCGCTTTGGTACCGCCTCCCCCCGGGAGCGCCACGCTCTCCATCATATGCTCTACGCTGTGAACGATGTTCTCCGGCATCACCCGCGTACCTATCACCGGCGGATCGATGCGGGTTATCGACAACGGTCGTTCAATACCGAAACCGCCGATAGTCGCGTAGACGTGCGCCAGCTGGAGCGGCGTCACCATTAACCCATAGCCGAAAGCGAAGGTAGCGCGATCCAGCTGCCCCCAGTAGCGACGATGCGGCATCAGCCCGGCGCTTTCCCCGGTCAATCCCAATCCGGTCGGCTCGCCGAACCCAAATGCCTGATAGGTATCAAGCAGATGCTGCACCGGCATAGCGAGCGAGAGATGCGACACGCCGGTATCACTGGATTTTTGCAGGATCCCGGTCAGACTCAGCTCCGGATAATAGCCCACATCGCGGATGCGGTGGCCGTCGAGGACAAACGGATGGGTGTCCACCACGCTATCCGGCTGGACAATCCCCTGCTGGAGCGCGGTCATGATCACCAGCGGTTTGACGGTCGACCCGGGTTCGAAGGTGTCGCTGATGGCGCGGTTGCGGAAATCATCCAGCGTCGCGCTGTCGCGATTGTTCGGATTGAAGTCCGGGTAGCTGGCCATCGCCAGAATCTCACCGGTATCAATTTTGATCAATACCGCCGCCCCGGATTCCGCCTTATTCCAGCGAACGGCATTATCCAGCGCATCTTCGGTCACCGTCTGCAGACGTTCATCAATACTCAGCTGCAAATTATGCGCCGGGACTGGCGGCACTTCGGTAATATTTTCAATAACATTGCCATGTTTATCTTTGCGCACCAGGCGTCGTCCGGGTTTGCCGGTCAGCTGGGCATTAAAGCTTTTCTCCACCCCTTCGATGCCCTGATTATCGACGTTGGTAAAGCCCAGCAGATTGGCAGCCACATGACCAGCCGGATAGAAACGTCGCGATTCATCGCGCAGATAGACGCCCGGGAGATGCAGTTTATCAATCCACTCCGCCTGCTCCGGATTGATCTGACGCGCCAGATAGAGAAAACGGGCGTGAGGATGACTTTGTACCCGTTGGGCCAGCTCCCCGAGGTTGAGATGCAGTGCTTCGGCCATTGCCTGCCAGCGAGGACCATAACCAACCCCACCCTTCTCCATGGTGGTCTGCGGGTCGATCCAGATAGCGCTGACCGGTACGCTCACCGCCAGCGGTCGTCCTTCGCGGTCGCTAATCATGCCGCGCTCCACCGCCACAGGCTCTTCGCGCAGAGAACGCATGTCTTCTTGTTTTACCAGGTTATCGGGAGAGACAATTTGCAGCCAGCCCACGCGGGCCAACAGCAGTCCCAGACAACCAAGAATGGCCACACAGAGTAACCCGAAGCGAATCGGGGTAAAGCTGGCGGCGGACTTCATTTTTTTCTTTAGCACCATAGCTCCGGCATCATTTTGCAACCATCTGATTTAACAGAAAATTAGCAAAACAGACTGCTACACAATGCTAATAAAGTTGACTATTTGCAACAAGACGCGACGGAAGGGGGTAAAATGACATGCTTTGCAATAAAAACGCAAAAGCCCCGCGCAGGCGAGGCTTTTATACAAGAAGAGTGGTCTTGTATCAGATAGCAGTTACGTTAACTGCAGCCGGACCTTTCTGGCCGTCCTGAATTTCGAACTCAACGTTCTGGCCTTCAGCCAGAGTTTTGAAGCCATTACCCTGGATAGCGGAGAAGTGTACGAACACATCTTTGCTGCCATCAGCCGGAGTAATGAAACCAAAACCTTTAGACTCGTTGAACCACTTAACTTGACCTTTAATCTTTGCCATTTGCAAAATTCCTTAGACTGTTTTCTTCGCCCACAGGCGCTTACATAGATAAAACTGACACATTACTGCATGAGGCACTAATATAAGGTTCGGCAGAGAAGCGGTATTCAACGACAACGTGTTTACTCAGGACTTCTTTACTGAAAATGCCACACATAAACAGAACTGTACCTCGTTTAACCCGAAAGGTGTTATCACATACAACGTAAATAATGGCAAGCCATTTTTAAACGTGTCTCGATCCTTCGCACAAATTATAAGGTAATCATTTGATCGCCTGCACATTTATGCGTCTTTGCCGC
>OKEV01000181.1_pt1 | contig 26176 bp, 26 predicted proteins | sample 1611141 | NCBI WGS metagenome assembly OKEV01 (sample SAMN04436713, study PRJEB24849) | human gut metagenome | biome: human gut; feature: NICU; material: stool | host: Homo sapiens | place: USA: Saint Louis, MO | collected 2010-08-30
GTTAGCTATGAGAATAATTTAATTTAAAACATATTTTAAAAAATAAAATAACTCACCGTTATAAAAATATAAATTGAGAATATCTATTCTCATGATAACGTTAAATCAATATTAAACAGAATATAAATTTCATTTATATTTGATTACTTAATTATTATAAATATGGGAAAAAATATGTTTAAAAAAGGATTCTCTTTATTAGAATTAATTTTAGTTCTTGGTGTAGGAACAATGGTAGCATTCATGAAGTTTCAGGATATGAGAAATGAACAGGAAAGTGCTTTAGCCTCCGCAGTGGGACAACAGTTAAAACAGATAGGAGATGCTGTAAATGGTTATATCAATATTCGTTATGATAAAATTTCTACACTTTCTAATGCTACTGGAAATGGTACCGATCCGGGACCTCGAACCTGTACGGGTATGGTTTGCGAAATTACCTATCAAACATTGGTAAATGAAGGATTATTACCAAGTGCGTATACAGGGATAAATGCTAAAAGATCACCTTATAAAATTATCTTAAGGCGTGATGGCACTTCACCTAACTATGTTATAAATGGATTGATCACAACCGCAATGGCATGGATAGAAGGAGGTAATACAAGATATGATTTATTAGGTCAGGCCATGCAAGCAGCAGGTATTGATAGTGGAATGACACGAACAACATCTAATGCTTTTGGTTATGGCGGTCAATGGTCAGAAACATCAGCTAATTTTAGTAATATTACAACAACAGGCCAGTTAGCTTATCGTGTTGGATATAACAGTGCATTATATTCTGTCTATCTTCGTCGTGATGGAACACTACCAATGACAGGAAACCTCAATATGGGAGGTCAGAGTATTTATAACGCTCAGGATATAACGGCTGCAGGAAATACAGTCTCTGGTACTTTACGTTCAACAGGAGCAACTACTGTAGGCTCTACTTTAAATGTTGGTGGTGTGGCAACGTTGAATTCTGATTTAAATGTCGCTGGAAATAGTCAGGTTAATGGAAATATAAACTCAAATAATACAATAACAGCTTCCAACTTAACCTCTCGTGGCGAAACTTATACCCAAAATTGGTTTAGAACAATGGGGGATGGGGGTATTTATTTCCAGAAATGGGGAGGTGGTTGGAATATGACAGATCCTAATACTATACAAGCCTATGGTGGTAAAAATATACAAACAGGGGCTGGTGTTTATGGTGGATACGTTCATTCTAATGGTAATATTGATGCGGCAGGAACAGTTAATGCAGCATATGTTTGGGCTTCAGGGAATCTTAATTCAAATTATGTTCATTCTAATGGTAATATTGATGCTAATGGTCAAGTATATGGTGCAGCGGCTGTTGTATCTGGAGGTCGTATGACAACTAATGAATATTTACAAATCAATGGAGTGGCATATATTAATACTGGTTGTGCTCCTAATGGTTTACAAGGAAGAAGTCCAGAAGGACAATTATTATCATGTACTAATGGGGTATGGAGATCTGGTGGCGGAAAACCGAATAAAACTTTTTATACTTATACAAACTATAATAACTCTTATAACTATTCTTATATTGGTCAACATGATGTCTGTGTTTCAATATACGGTAATGAGAATGACCAAAACGATACATGGAGAGGCGTAGAGCAGTATGCTGCTGATCAATGGAGGATAACTGTTAAAAATGGTAGTGAAACAGCTCTTTGCTTAGATTGGTAGTTCGTTAATCAACATAAACTAAAAAGAATAATTATTACCTGCTCTATAATTATTCTTTTTTATTTTATTTATATACTTTAGATTGATCGAACCTTACTGGATTATTAAATGTTCCCATTGGAGCTTGATTATTTGTTGAAGTAGCTGGAGCATCTATAATACTATCTACAACATCATTTAAACTTTCTCCTGATGGATTTACAACAGTTGCTTGTTCTACTGGAAGAGTTGTTTCTGCTGATATAGGCTTACTATCTATTACTATTTCTTCGTTTGGAACTTCTGTAACAGGAACAGGATCTGGTATAGGTTGGGGTTCATTTATAACCACATTATTTATTTGTGGAGCAGAGGGTAAAGGATAGCTCATAGATGTTGGTTGTTGAACCTGAACAGGTTTTTCCTCTATTATTGATACATCATTAATAGGGGCTGGCCTTTGTTCATAAACACATCCACTTAATAATATGGCGCATGCACTCAAGATTAACTTATTCATTTATTTATTTCCTTTGATACAATATTTAATTATTTAAAAACTATCATATTTAAAATATTTTAACAAGAAAATGTGACCTATATTATTAATTTAAGATTATAGAGAGTTATTATTTAAAAAATATAAGTGGTAGACAATATCAGATTTGAACTGATGACCTTTGCCATGTCAAGGCAACGCTCTAACCAACTGAGCTAATTGTCTATTAAAGTGTCAGGTGATAGAATTGAACTATCAATGTATTTAATTTTAATATGAAATTAAAACGTAGTTTTCAGGCTTCGATAGCCTCGCCGTTACCAAACGGCCTACCTGACATTTTGGAGCGAGTAACGGGGATCGAACCCGTGTCTAAACCTTGGCAAGGTCTTATTCTACCGCTGAACTATACTCGCTGGTAGTGAGAGAGGGAGTCGAACCCTCAACCTCTGCATTATGAGTGCAGTGCTCTAACCTGTTGAGCTATCTCACCACTATTTAAAATTATTTCTTTAAACTAACTTTTATATTTGGCTTTATTTTTTCATTGTTTATTTTATTTTTATTAACCGATCTTATTTTTTTATTGTTTCTGTTATTAGTTAATGCTTTGTCGAAAATACTATTAAATATAAAATAAAAGAAAGCAAATCCTATTCCTACTTTAAATATTGTAAATATATTATTAAAATCTACCACTAATACATCTGCTAAATTTGCCATAACACACCCCTTTTATTATGATTAAAAAATAGTCATCTCATAATAAAAAAGAAAGATCAAATTTAAATACTATCTATGTGATATGGCGCACCTAGAGGGACTTGAACCCCCAACCCTTTGGTTCGTAGCCAAATACTCTATCCAATTGAGCTATAGGCGCATACGTTGGAGCAGGTAGCGGGAATCGAACCCGCATCTAAACATTGGCAATGTTTGATTCTACCATTAAAATATACCTGCTGGTGGTTTGTATAGGACTCGAACCTATGACCACTTCCTTGTAAGGGAAGCACTCTACCAACTGAGTTAACAAACCATTGGTGCGGGATGAGGGAATCGAACCCTCGTCTTCAGGGTGGAAGCCTGACATATTAGCCCCTATACGAATCACGCACGTCTTAATCTCGTTTCTTATAAATTTTATTCAAATACTTATCCTGATTTTTTATAAAAAACTTAATACTTTTTTTCTCTATTTTATCAATTTGATCTAATATTTTATTCAAATAAACTTCTCTTTCTGGTTCTTTTCCAAGTTTTTCTAACCATTCTTCATAAGATTTTCTTATATTAGGACAACATTCCTCTGATAAAGTTGATTTTATTTCTTCTATACTGTCGAAATATTGTTCTTTTAATACTTCAAAAATTTTATCAAATAAACATATTGTACCTAATTTAGATAAAAATAAATATCCATGTTCTTGACCAAAAGGAATCCTTCCATCTTTTACCCTCATAAAAAACTCATCAGGAAAATCTTGATATTCCGTAGGAGTATGAAGTAATGCCAATTCTGGAACTTGAATTGGTCTGAGATCACCTACTCTCAAATTTTGTAAATATGTATCTTTTTCTATTCTCATAATGTTTTCCCTATTATTATTCGTATAATAATAGTTTATTTCATTATATGAAAATATCAAGTTTTTAAACTATTTGGAGCGAGAAACGGGACTCGAACCCGCGACATCCGACTTGGAAGGACGGCACTCTACCAACTGAGTTACACTCGCATTTATTATGGAGCCAGAAGAAGGACTCGAACCTTCGTCGAACATCGGTGATCAATCCGATTAGCGCTATTCCCGCTTTGAGGGCGGCGGCCTTTCCCATTGGGCCTATTCTGACATTTGGAGCACCGAGCGAGATTCGAACTCGCAGGCTCTACGTTCGTAGCGTAGCGTTACCATTCCACTTTAACTTCCGGCGCATTTTATATTGGAGCGAGAAACGGGACTCGAACCCGCGACATCTGACTTGGAAGGACAGCACTCTACCAACTGAGTTATTCTCGCATACTTGGTAGTCCATGTCGGTTTCGAACCAACTACCTCTTCCGTGTAAAGGAAGCGCTCTCCCGATTGAGCTAATGGACTATATTTTTGGTACACCTAGAGGGATTTGAACCCCCAACCTCTTAGTTCGTAGCCAAGCGCTCTATCCAATTGAGCTATAGGTGCTGGTGGAGATGATGGGTTTCGAACCCACAACCTTCTGCTTGCAAGGCAGATGCTCTCCCAATTGAGCTACATCCCCATTGTTCCTACCCACTTTGTAGGAAGTGAATCTTGCCCCTTACGGACTGGCTACACATGCGCAGCGTGGATCGCGTTATATAATTTAACGAGCTAGGCGACTCATACCAGCTCTGGTAGTGAAAGAGAGATTTGAACTCTCGACCTCCGCTTTATGAGAGCGGCGCTCTGACCAACTGAGCTATTTCACTATTATAGTGTGGTGGTTGATATAGGATTCGAACCTATGACCACTTCCTTGTAAGGAAAGCACTCTACCAACTGAGTTAATCAACCATCTTGTCTCTATGTTTTATATATTATGATATCTTTTTCTTAAAATCAAGCTTTTTTTATAACTTTTTTAAAATATTTTCTTTTAAATCAATGACTTATATTAATATAATAGCAATCATTCCAAAACATGTCATGTTTTAGATTTATTTTGTTTCTTCCAATAAAAAAGGCTCCTTTTCAGGAGCCTTTCGGTTTTTGTGAATGTTAAGTTTTACTTTTACATTCGGCTCCCATGAATTTTAGATACGCCCATACCCACCACACGGCGTCCCATCCCCATAACAGCAACAACGCTGACTGCGTTAGCAGTAGCGTTCAAGTTTTTAGCAGTAGCTGTTAAGTTGAAATTCATGTAAACCTCTTATCCTATAAATGTTATTTAAACTATTATTACACAACAAAAAATGATAATCAAGCCAATATTTATATTTTTTGATATTTTTCTTTCTTATGATAATATTATTGAAACATTAATTAAGGAAAAATCATGAATAACAATATACTAGATTTCTTCATTTCTCTTTATAATACTAAGTTATATCCAGAAAATTCTATTCTTATGCCCGCTATTCCACCTCAAAAAATCATACTCATTGAATATCGACCACATACAGGTAGTAAGCTTCGCGTTTATCATCAAGAGATTGAAAATTATTCTACAGATGAAATTAATCTTATAGCCAAAAACCTTGGAACCACTCTTTTAAATATTGATATTGATAATACTACAACGAATGAAAGCGTTATTGGTAGAGAAAACGGATATTTTAATTATAAAAGTAAACTTATTAACTATAATATTTTAGCTACTCAAACTGCAGATAATGGTATTGATATCAATATCTCTTTATCATGATATAATAAGCGCCGCAGGCGCTTATTTATCTTACTCTTTTATAATTCTGTTATAAAGTCTTTCTTCTGGAATTTCAGCTTCCTTAAAATGTTCTAAATTTACATGCCTACTTTCTTTAGGGTAAACTCTTTCTTTTATTTTTGATATAATCTCAATTTGTTCTTCATACCAATTATCATCAGAATCTCTTTCTTCTCCATTTAACGATTGAGTTATTAACTTCTTATGATATTCAAGAACCTCTGGAGAATAAGCAGCAAATCCATAATTGAATATAGCTTTTAAAACATCTGTCAAATTCATATCTGTATAGGTTCTTATTGTTGGTATAAAATCTAAATTATCTATATTTCTAATATTATGAGCACTTTTGTTTAATGCTTGCATTACATTAGGTTTATCTTTTGATGTACAATCTATTATGTTTATCTTAGGATTAATAATAACTGGAACATTTTTAACCTTTTTTATACTTAATCCATAATGCTCTTCTTTTCCTTTTATATAATAGGAGGCATAAAGTTCTTCATCTATTTTGAAATTATCTTCTATTTCATTTGTATATTTTACTTCCCTCTTAAAATATTCCTTTATGTCTCCATTTACAAAATCGAAATCATCTTTCTCTTTTTTATAATTTATAGACAATCTTATGTTTCTACCAATTCCAATCCAAGCATCTTTCACTCTTTCATTTGATGCTTCTTTTTTTATTGCCTTTATATAACTACATAAATCAATATCAAGATAACGCCCTAACATTTCAGACCACGGCTCTAAAGACAAAATCAGTTTTTCTAATGTTGTTCCTTCTTCTATCACAACAGGACTGTTTAAATATCTCATCATAAAATATTCTTCTTTATTTCCAGTTTGCTCCACATAGTCTTTTTGAAGAAGCTCTAAAGACAACGCAAATTTTTTAAATCCTGCTAGTCTTATTACACCATCTTTGCAAAACATTATTCTATCAATCATATAACCTCCTCGACTCTATAATTTTTTATTACGTATAAAATACTATATTAACCTTACTTATTCAATAATATTTAAAAATAAGATTTTGACTAATTACTTTGCTTTTTATTAGACATGATTTTGTTATATTGTTACAATATATTAAACACTTTAAAAAAGGGGTAAAAAATATGGCACTTTCATTTCAATCTTTAGCAAAACAACATAATAAAATTTCATTGGATGAAATTGCTCAATTATCATTAACCAGTATTCCTCAATTAAAATTTTTGAGTGAATTTCACAAAGACATGATAGAAATATCAACCTCTGCTGAACAAATAGAACGTTCTGAAAATGTTAACTTGCTTATTTATGATATTCTTAAGGCAAAAGAGTTTACAATCAGTCATGAAGGAAGATTAGCAACAGATATTGGCTTTAAAGATAGATTAGAAACACAAGCTCTTCTTCATATTACTAAAGATTATGATGTTAGAGATTTTAGAAAAGCTATAGATAGTATGCACTATTTAACACAAAAAAGTAGAACATTAAATTTAGCTCCAGTTAAACACTTTGATCATTATTACCATGAGGGCATTACACATTTACTATCTGCTATAGGAAATGAACAGTATTCATCTATTCCTGTAGTCCCTCATACTCAAGGATACTTACCTCCTTCATTGGATGATATTGAAGGAACTCATGCCGTTTATGCTACAGGAAGATCAAATCCTTTTTTATTAACTTTTACTGATGAGCTTTCTCAAGATGATTTTGAAAAATACAGAGAATTAAATTTTCAAAAAGCTAAAAAATATCGTGAAAAGAATGATTGGACAGAGATAAAACATAATATTGTTGAATCTCATTTAAGACAAGCTAATAGAATAAGAGAAATAAAAGATTATTTCAGCTATAATCCTAATTTAAGAGATTATCTTATTGTTCAGGATAGTTATGATTTTAGTGATAGTGCTTATGATGGATTTAAGAGATATTTTGCATTTAGAACAGATGATTCGTTAAAAGAAAATATTGCTTATAATGAGAAGTACCATTCAGATGTTTTAAACCATACCGATCCTGACAGATTATATCGAGATGATAGAGAAACTATTATACTTAATACTGCGACTAAACTTCTTCTTGATGGACCTGACAGAACTGTAGATATTAATGGAGTTTCTCCTATTAAAAATATGTTAATAAAAGAAATTCAAAAAGAAAATGAAAATAAATATGGGCAAATTCCATTAGATCCTTTAGGTGATGTTGTTCAAAGACTTGTTAGTTATACTTACCGTGAAAAGACAGATGCTCGTTTTATTGAAATATTTGAATCAGTATTAAATGAGACAAATAAGAAAACAGTTAAGCATAAAATGTAAAAAAGGCCCTTGAGGGCCTTTCATTTACAACTTACCAATTTGTACTCTTAATCTACCCTCTGAATCATAAACTGCTGCACGAGATAAATTTCCTGCACTACTAGTTGAGTGAGACATTTGATTTAATGCAGCTTGAGTAAACATTGCCGCAGATACTCTCTTATCGTCTTCTTCTAACTTTAAATCTAACTTTATATTCTTATAAAATAATTGAAGAAAGAATCTCATACCTTCCCAATCCTTTTTAAAGTCATTAACTGTAAAACTATCAATAGGAAGAGATATTTTTAACACTTCTTTATTAATTTTTTTATTATAAACATACGAATAATTTACGTATCCCATTACATAATTATTAAACCATTTATTATTTATAGCATATAGGAAAAATAGGATATCTAAATAATTACTATCAAATTTAGTATTTCCTTTTTGCGCTATGTGAATAGAAAACATTTTTTCATCATCAAGAGAATCGTTGCATTCGAATTGGTTTTTTGACATGAATAAATCATCTTTATTCATCAATTTAAAATCATCTAAATAAGAGTTTTCTTTAAATACTGTTTCTGTTGCTGCTGACAACATACCATTTTTTAAGTCATTAAAAGATGAATAAACACATTCAGTTAATGATAAGCATTCGTAAAAATGCTCATAATTTTTATCGTTAAAAATAAACTCTAAAAATTTCTTTACTCGTTCATCAAAAAATAATGAAACAGCATCATCATTTTTTTTTGCTATTTTATTAATATCATTTAATGTTTTTCTAGCGTTATTTAATATATTTTCAACATCTTTATTATCATTTAAAGAGATATTATGCGTATTTTCTTTTTGTTTATCTAATTCATCCTTTAATGTATTCCAATTTTTTGCACCCAAAAACAATGAAAGAGCATTTAACAAAGTAATATGAGGTATATTGATATCTTTTTCTTTTAAAAAACCAGATACGTTTGATACAGCTTTCTTGAAGCTGTTATGATTAAATTCTTTTTGCATTTTTTATTATCCTATTCCTAATAGATTATTAAGATTGTTCTCGTTATCTAGAATCTATTATCATGGTTAATAAAATAGATGATTAGATGTATTCAAACCTTAGTTTACCTTTTTCAGAGAACGGTAGGCGATACTTCTTTAAGGCTGCCTTAGAAATAATATATCACTCAAATATTAAAAAAGTCAATTACCAATTTCATTTAGTTTATTTTTTTTCCTATAGAGGTAGTATTAGTTATACTATATGATTTTTTTTAAACTATTTTTATTTTTGACATAAAAAAGAGGCCGGAGCCTCTTTTTATATTAGTGTTTTTCTTTATTGTTAAATTTTATCGTAATATTTTTTATTATAATAAAGAATAATGGAACGAAGAATATTGCTAATATTGTAGCAGATAGAGTTCCTCCTATAATACCTGTACCTATTTCTATCCTACTGTTAGCTCCAGCACCAGAAGATAAGGCTAATGGTAAAACACCAGCAATAAAAGCAAATGAAGTCATTAATATAGGTCTTAATCTATGTTTAGCAGCAAGAACGATTGACGCAAATACGGATTTACCTTCTTTTATCATTAATTCAGCAAACTCTACAATCAATATAGCATTCTTACAGGATAATCCTATTGTAGTTAATAAAGCTACTTGGAAATAAACATCATTCTCAATTCCTCTGAAAGATGCTGCTAAGACGGCACCTATAACACCTAGAGGAATCACCGTTATAACGGATATAGGAACACTCCAGCTCTCATATAATGCCGCAAGACATAAGAATACGACTAATATCGAAAGAGCGTATAACATCGGTCCTTGGCTTCCTGCTTGCTGTTCTTGGTAAGACAGATCACTCCAAGACCAAGTAGCACCTTTAGGAAGCTCTTTAACAAGCTTTATCATTTCTGCCATTGCCTGACCAGAACTATAACCTGCACTAGCACTACCTTGAATATTATACGCTGATGTTCCATTAAATCTATTAAGGTTATCTGGACCATATGACCAATAAGTATCAGTTATAGAACCAAATGGAGTCATTTCGCCATTGTCATTTCTTACATGCCATTTATTTAAATCTGTTGGCTGCATTCTTGAATCAGCTTCTCCTTGAATATATACTCTTTTAACTCTTCCATTATCAATAAAATCGCCAATATAAGATCCACCCCAAGCATAACTGAGTGTATTTGTGATATCACCTAATGAGACTCCTAAAGCTGTTGCTTTTTCATTATCAACATTGATTTGTAGCTGAGCATTATTGGGAAGTTCATTCGCTCTAACAGCAGTCAATATTGGATTTGAGTTAGCTTTTTGTAATAATTCATTTTTTAATTTTTCAAGTTCTTCTCTGGATGTTCCATTTAGAGCTTGAAGCTGTAAAGTAAACCCATTAGATTGTCCCAATCCCATTATAGCTGGAGGTGTCATTGCAAAAACTTGAGCATCTTTTATTTTTTGGTTAAGACTTATCATTGCTCTCATTGCTATACTGTCAGCAGAACTTTCTTTAGTTGTTCTTTCACTCCAATCACTTAAAGCTACGAATGCCATACCAGCATTACTACCTGTTCCCATGAAGTTAAAACCTGAAATAGTAAAAACATATTTAGCATTATTTTTTTCATTATTAGCAAAGTAATCTTGCACTTCTTTACTAACTTCTTTAGTTCTATTTAAGCTTGCTCCAGAAGGTAAGGTATACATTATCATTACATCTCCCTGATCTTCTGTTGGTATAAAACCTGTAGGCAGTTTATTTATAGAGAAATACAAACCAACACCTATTAATAAATATATAGCTACAAATATTTTTTTCTTTTTACTTATTGATACAACTTTATCAGCATAAGAATGCTCTGTTTTATCATAAAAATTATTAAACCATTTAAAGAACCCTTTTTCATGTTTTTTAGAATGTTTTAAAAAGCTTCCACATAACGCAGGAGTTAATGTTAAAGCAACAACTACAGAAAGAGCCATAGCTGATATAAGAGTTATGGAAAACTGTCTATAAATAACACCTGTTGAACCAGCAAAGAATGACATTGGTAAGAAAACTGCAGATAATACAACGGCTATTGCAATCAGCGCTCCTGATATTTCTCCCATAGATTTTGCTGTTGCTTCTTTTGCTGATAGTTTTTCTTCGGTCATTATTCTCTCAACATTTTCAACAACAACTATAGCATCATCTACTAGAAGCCCTATCGCTAATACCATCGCAAATAATGTTAACGTATTAATAGAATAACCAAATAAAGCAAGAACTCCAAATGTCCCTAATAGCACTACAGGAACAGCTATTGCTGGTATTATTGTTGCTCTTAGATTTTGAAGGAATAAATACATAACAACTACTACTAATACTATTGCTTCTATAAGTGTATGAACAACTTCTTCTACTGAAAGTTTTATGAAATTAGTACTATCTTTAGGGTAACCAACTTTATATCCATCCGGGAAGTTAGGTTTCATTTCTTCTATAACTTTTTTAACAGCATCAGATGTATCTAAAGCATTTGCTCCGGGAGCTAACATAACAGCCATACCAGAAGCGGGGAAGCCATTTAATTTTACATCAGTGCTATAATCTGAGTTTCCTAACTCAACTTTAGCAACATCTTTTAAATATACTTTTGAACCATTGCTTTCTGATTTTAAAATAATATTTTCAAACTGTTCAACCTTTGTGAAGCGAGATTGAGCATGAACAGTTGCTGTAATCATTTGTGTTTTAGTAGATGGAGCCGATCCTATTTGACCTACAGAAACTTGAACGTTTTGTTCTTTAATGGCTGAAACTATTTCAGAAGGATTTAGTTTATATTTTTTTAATTGTTGAGGATCAAGCCAAATTCTCATGGCATGTTCACCACCAAATACCATTACACTTCCTACACCATTTGTTCTTGATATTGGATCTTGTAAGTTACTTGATAACCAATCAGAAATATTACTACTACTATTTTTCCCTGTTTCATCATATACTGATAATATCATTAAGAAGTCTGATTGTGATTTAGTTACTGTAACTCCTTGAGCCTGCACTTCTGATGGCAATCTACTTAACGCTTGCTGAACTTTATTTTGAACTTGAACTTGAGCGGTATCGGCATCTGTACCTTGAGCAAATGTTACAGTTATTCCCACAGAACCAGAAGAACTGCTACTTGAACTAAAATATAGTAAGCCATCTATTCCTGTTAGTTGTTGTTCTATTATTTGAGTTACACTATTTTCAAGTGTTTCAGCGTTTGCTCCCGGATAGGTCGCAGATATTTTAACAGATGGTGGAGCTATATTAGGATATTGAGATATAGGCAATTGGGACATACCTATAACACCTGCTAACATAATCAATATTGCTATAACCCATGCAAAAACAGGTCTATATACAAAAAATTTAGACATTATTTATCTCCTTGTGACTTTTTATATTCTACAGGAGAAACTTCTTGACCATCTTTTAATTTAGAAACCCCTTCTATAACAACTTTATCATGATTTTTTAAACCTTCGGTAACCACCCAATTATCTCCTAAATTCTCTTTAGCTGATAATTGAACCAGTTTTACTTTACTTCCTTCTATAACATAAGCCTGTGATTTACCTTCTCCGCTTCTTATTACAGCTTGTTGAGGAACCAAAACTGCTTCTTGTTCATACTGTGATAGTTTTACCCTTGCAAAAGCTCCGGGCAATAAAAGATGGTCAGGATTTTCAAATATTGAACGCATTATGACTGAACCTGTTCCTTCATTTACCGCTATCTCTGTAGTAGATAACTTCCCTTTTAATGGGTATTCTGTTCCGTCTTCCAACATTAACGACACTTCTGTATCGCTTATATTTTCATTATCTTTTAATAGCTTTTTCTTTAACTTTAATAAATCTATACTTGTTTGAGTAAAATCAACATACACTTTATCAATTGAACGTATAATAGATAGCGGCGTACTTTGTTCGGCAGTGATTAAAGAACCCGGTGTTACAGATGATATACCTATTTTACCAGATATTGGAGCTTTTATTTTGGTTCTTTCTAAGTTTATTCTTGCTGTCTCAAGTGCAGCTTTGGCAGCATCTACATTAAATTTTGCTTGTTGATATGTTGATTGCGCATCATCATAATCTTGCTGAGATACAGAAGCGTTTTTTATAAGCATACTATATCTTTTTGATTTTAGAGATGCTACGTTTAATGCTGCTTTTAACTGACTTAAATTAGCAAGTGCTTGGTTATAAGCCGCTTGATATGTTTCTGGTTCTATTTCATATAGTATATCCCCTTCTTTTACCATTTGGCCTTCTGTAAATAATCTTTTCTTAATTATTCCACTAATTTGAGGGCGGATTTCAGATGTCATATAAGATACAACTCTACCAGAAAACTCCTGTTCAATAGGGATATTTTTTTGAACAACTTCAACATAACTTACGTTTAACGGAGGCGTTTTTATATTTGATCTTTTGTTGTTATCATTACATCCTGTAATAATAATCGATGATAACAATATTGTTAGTATACTCTTTTTCATATTTTCCTATTCTATTTTCTTTAATAAACAAACATATATTTTATTTAATATGCTTTTTTAGTCAAACGATATAATAAAAAAAATAGGAGCAGCAGCTCCTATTTATTAACATAAAATGCTTTAGCTTAATATTATTTTTTAGTTAAGCTTACTTTATAAGATATATTTTCATTTGACTCTTTTACTTTTATATTTTCTTCATACTCAATACTTTTAATTACATTCGATTTTTGTCTGTCTGATGAATTATTTGAAGAGTCTAAAATAATTTTTACTATAGCAAATAATGTATTAAATGTTATAAGATATAATATAACATTAAAAATGAAACTATCAGGACCTAATATACTTGTAAAATGGTTACTTATACTTCCTAAGTTATCGTTTTCAGTTGGCGTACCAATATACATAATAGTTTGTATTATTGTTTTTAAAATAGGTTGAAATATTGGAGTTAATATTATAGGCAGAAATAGATTCATAAAAATAAAATGATTCTCTTCTTTATTTTTTAGAATCTTATCATTCTTTTTTTCCTTAGCTCTATTTATAGCTATTTTATATGCATTTTCATTTTTATACATTTCTTCTACAATATTTTTATTTAAACGTAAGTATACATAATCTCCATTTTTTATATTTATATTTTTATTGCAATAAATATTATGAATTTTACCATCTTTAGATTCTATGATAATATTTTTTTCGATCAGTATTACATCTTGAAGATTTTCCTTATTTTTTACTTTAGCTTCTGTCCAGCTTCCTTTTTCTGACACTTCTATTATTTTCCCATTTATATAATTGCTTTTCATAATAAATCCGCCTTTTTATTAAAAACCTATACCTCTTTTGGTTTTATTTTTTATTTTTATATCATCAGGAGTTAAGAAAATATTTTCATCATCTCTTCTTATAGAAACTGATATTGACTCTTTAATTACTTTACTAATATTTCTTAATGAACCTTCCTCTTTAGCAATCTCCGATATAAACTCATCTGAAACACCTTTATACAGACTTAAAAGACCTTTATTTCTTACTATTTCTTCTATTATTGATTTTGTGAATATTTTTCTTTCTTCATAATTAGGTAAAGGAATTTCAAATACAGAGAATCTACTTAATAAAGGTTCACTAATTTTTTTTATATCATTAGCTGTTGCTATCCAATTTATATTAGAGGCATTCATTTTAAAATTCCAAAACTCATCAACAAATTCTTTTGCTGTATGATTTTCTAATACAGATAATAAAACAGGTTCAACAGGAGAAACATTAGAATATCCAAATTTATCTATTTCATCTAAAAAGCATAATGGATTTGCTACATCTGATTCATAAAGTGATTTAAACACGAATCCCGGTTGTCCTGTTCCCCATCCGCTTGATAGTCCATTTATAATAAATCCACCAGTTAATGTACCAGCGTTTAAAAAATAAGAAGGCAACTCTAATATTTTAGCAATTTTATTCAATAAAAAGGTTTTACCTATGCCCGGAGGACCTACTAATAATGCAGGACTAACTTGTATCTTATTTTGAATCTTTGAGCTAATAGTTACTTCATCTTCTATGTATTCAAAAAATGAAGTGTAGTTAGGAAACTCTTCTTTTAACTCACCTAAGTCTATTTTATTATTTATTTTTTTCAATTTCCTTGATGTGTTGGCTTTTATATTTGAGATCTTATTTAGTATATCTTTATTTTCTGTTGTTGGATTTGTATACTTATAATCTATATCAAAGACTTTACAATAATTTTCTTTATTAGCATTATCTATTCCTTTAAAAGTTTCATCATAAGATTTGACGTTTATGATGCGCCCTTTTTTCACTGTAAATGATTTTAACTTCAGCTTATTTATATCTTTTCCATCATCTATATACTTTCTTATATATTTATAATTATTATGCTCTTTAATAGTTGTACTATTTTCCAAAACATCTAGATAGTAATTACTAACATATATAAAAATGGAATAACCCACATTCATTTCTATATATTGTAATATTTTAAAAACATCTAAAATCTTTTTGTTAAATAAATATGCACCTAATTTTTCACAATTTATTTCAAGTATTTTAGAACCAACAGATTTAGAATTTAGTTCTTTTAGTAAATCTATTAATTTTTTTGTATCATCATCGATAAATTTAAAATATTCTTCTTTATCTTCAATATTATTTTTGAAATTGTCTATTAAAAACACCTTGTTTTTATTTGCTTCAAAATATATTGCTGATGAAGGTTCTTTGCATCTTATTACATGCCATACAAATTTATCATACCTATCATAATTTTTTGAGTCTTTTTGATTTAAATATCGTACTTTATTTTCACCTTTTATATAAAATTCATTATCATCAATAATAATAACCTTTATAGCATCTTCTTTATCTTTTAAAAAAATTTCGAATGCTTCTTTTATTCCGCCACTTAGATTTCCCATAAATACACCTTTTTATTTCCCACACCATAAAAATACAGGCTTTACACATCCTATAGCATAAGGGCTACTATTCACATGCCCCCAATCTTCAACATAAAGTCTCCAACCAACGTAATTGCTACCATCATGATCTATATCATTATCCCAAGAACTTAATCTTATAGATTCTTCTTCATCCTCTTCACTATTTTGCACATCATCATCAGATTCTCTTAATTTTTCTAACTCTGCAGATGCTTCTGGAGAGTTTTGTAGCCATGCCCAAAGATATAATGCTGTTGCTTCTGCGTCCATAGTCCTCATTAGCTGCCTTAAACCTTTAGATTTATCTGATGTATCAGGATGCCAATAAAACACAAAACCATACCCCGGAACATATTTAAAAGCTTTTGTTTTTTTGTTTCCAGTTGTAGAAAATAACAAACTAACAGCCAATTTTAGTTGTTCAAGACTTTCTCCATTAACGTTAAAAACTGTATTATCATATCCCATTTTCATTTCCTCTAAGTTAAATAAAATAATATTTATTATATAGCTAAATTAAAAATAATTATTCTTTATTTATTAATATAATTATCTTTTACGTTGATCTTTATATTTTTTCTTTCTTGTAACTCTTTATCTATTTCATTTCTAAAATTTTCTATTATATTATTATTTTTTTGAATTTCTTTCTTTTCGATTTTATCTGTTCCCCAATAAAATACAAAAATAGTCATTATTGTTGAGCATATCAACATAGGTACATGATAATCTTTTACAAAATTATTAAAAACAACATCACTTAAAATAAAATATTTCAATATTAGCAATAATGGTATATCTATTAATACGGCTCCAACCCCAAGCATAAATATTGTAAAAATAGAAATAATCATTGTACCTTCTAAAAAATCTATCCCCTCATCACTTTTTATTATATTTTCTTCTGAAGACATTTCATTTATTAATTTTTTATCTTGATAAACATTAGTTGCTTTTCCATTTTCATAAAAAAAATTATAATATTCGTTTATTTTTAATTTTTCTGTTTTATCGCATTCTAACTTTAATATTCTGTCTATTTTATCTTTAATTATTAATGTCTTTCTCATTACTATTACTTTTTCTGATGTCTGACTTCCTTCTACTTTGGCATCTTTCCAAGCACCTTCCTCAACAATATCTATTAAATAACCCTCTGTATACATTTATATATCCTCATTTCATTTTAAAATATAATACTTGTACTTACGTTTTTTTTGCAAAAAAAATAGCAGACCTATCTGCTATTTTTATAACTACTGTTTTTTATACATGACAATTTTTAAAATGTTTTTCATCTATCTCTGGCTGAATAGTAACATGAACTATTTTATATTCTTTTATAAGCATTTCTTGAATATTATCTAATGATTCATGCCAATCTTCCAATTCATCTATTAAAACATGAGCTGATAAAGCAACATCATTTGAACTCATTGTCCATATATGAAGATCATGAACTGATTTTACTCCTTTTACCTCTTTTATACTATGACCAACCTCATTATAGTCTATATGATTAGGAACACCTTCCATTAATATTTTTACTGCTGATTTCAATATTTTTATTGCAGGGAATAATATGATTATTGATACAGCTATTGATAATAGTGGATCTGCTATCATATAGCCACCATAATAAATAATAATTCCTGACATAATAGCAGCTACGGTTCCTAACAAATCTCCTAAAATATGAACAAAAGCAGCTTTAGTATTTAATGATTCAGCTCCATGTAACAGCTTTAATCCTATAAGGTTTACAAACAACCCAATCGTTGATACTACTATTACTCCAAGACCATTTACATCTACAGGATGAAATAATCTGTTTATTGCTTCATAAATAATAACAATAGATATAAACACCATAAACATAGCATTAATAAAAGCTCCTATAGTATCTGCTCTACCATGACCATAGGAAAACTTTTCATTTGCAGGTTTTTTACTTAATATAGCCATAATAATAGCAAAGAATATAGATGCTGAATCTGTAATCATATGAGCAAAATCAGCAAATAATGCAAGTGATTTACTCCAAAAAGCAGCTCCCAACTCAACAAACGCATAACCCAAAGTTATACCAAGAATCCATTTTAAAGCTTTTTCATTATGTTTATGCTCATGCTCATGCTGTTCATGGGAATGTTCTTTATCATGATTTTTTATATTATACTCGCCATGAGCATGATTATCCTCTTCTCTATGTTTGTGAAAATCGTGCATTTTTTATCCTTAGTATATTTTTATATATTTTTAATTGTTCATTATTATAACATTTTTAAATACATTTTCAAAGATATTAATTATTTAAAAAAATATCGCTTTATTTTTTTGCCAAAGTCTATTTTTATATGTATAATTTTTTATAGTTTTAATTTAAATCACTATTTTTGTATGTTTTTTCTTCTTTTAGATTTACATCCAATAATAATAACCAATAGGAAAAATAAATGAGTATTATTTCATTAAATAATAGACAACTTAAGCCTTTGTATATGTGGGCTGGTGGTAAAAGTAAACTTTTAAAAGAATATTCCCCCTTAGTTCCAAATCTTGATAATATCACATCATATGTTGAACCTTTTTTTGGTGGCGGTGCTTTATTCGCGGCTATTAAAAGTGGATATCCATCTTTACCGGGTATGGTTAATGATATTAACAGTGAACTTATTGGATTATTAAATACGACTAAAAATGATTATTCTAACTTTATCGAAGAACTTAAAAGACTCGAAACAGAATATCTATCACTACCTTATATTTCAGATAATAAAGAAAAAAGAAAAGAATATTTTTACCAGAAAAGAAAAGAGTATTGGGTACTTCCAGAAGGTGAGACAAAAACAGTTGCTCTCTTGTATTTTCTTATGAAGACTGCTTTTAATGGAATATGGCAAGGGTGTAAAGAATCACAAGGACGCTTCGGCACACCAGCAGGTTTACTCAATCATAAAAAGAACGTATTTGACTATGACTTAATCAAATCATGGAGAGATGCTCTTCAAAACACTTCTATTTTCAGTGGTTCGTATGATGCTTTAGACGTTCCTGAAAAATCTTGGATTTTTTGTGATCCTCCTTATCGTGATAGCTTTACAACCTATAGTCTTGAATTCGGTGATACACACCAGTTAGCCCTTATAGATTGGTGTAGAAAGATGCATCAAGAGAAAGGTTGTACAGTATGGTTAGCAAATAGAGAAGCTAATGATCATTTCTTTGAGAACCACGCCTATGATGCTGAAATACATAAATTTGATATATTCTACACTGCGGGAAGAAGAAAGAAAACAGATACAGGATACGAAGCTAAAAAAGCACAAGATTTATTAATGATATGGAAATAATATAAAAATATTTAATTAAAAAGAAGATTGCAAAATCTTCTTTTTTTATTCATAAAAATCTTTGAATAAAATTTATTTATGTGATATATTTTTATAAAATTTACACAAGGAATATTTTATGAAAAAGATTATATCTGTTTTAGTATTAACTTTATTAAGTGTTAGTTTCCAAGCATTCTCAGCATCTAACTCTGAATTTGAAAATATTGATGGAATGTTTGGATATAAATTTGGTCAGGATTTTGATAATAAAGGCCAAGAAAAGTCTACTAATTATATTTCTCTTGGTTATACTTATAAAATAAACGTTCCAGAAGACAAACAACTTTATGTTTTTAATAACTACTATGTTGTAACAACACCTTTAACTAAAAAAATAAATGGTTTTTTTGCAGCAGAAGACTATAGATCTAACGCAGAGTGCTTATCATATCATAAGATAATTCTTACTGCCTTGAAAATGGCATATGGAACAAAAGGGAATGATGATAATCCTAATATTATATATGATAAAGATAATAATGATATTGCAATAACAGTAGAATGTGTTGATAATAGACTTTTTCTTGCTAATTTAGATTTAGTTTTAACTGGAACAGCTATAAAAGAAATTGCTGCTTTAGAGAATAAAATAGTAAAATCGTTAAAATAAAATATTAAATATTATTTAAAGACCTTTTCAAGAAAAGGTCTTTTTTTTATTTCTTATTTACCGACTCTTTTAAATCGTTTATAATTGGATGTATAATTAAATTTAACTAAAGGATATTAATATGGATTATTCAAAACTAAGTAATGAAGAGCTTATTTCTTTGCTAGAAAAAAGAGATGAAGAACATAAAGATCAAGTCTTAACTGTTCCTGATACCGATGCATTAAGAGATGCTTATGAAATGACAAATATTTCAATAGATGTCAGTGATGCTAAAATAGATAATGATGATTATGATAATAGCCGTGATCTCGAATATATAGAAAAGAGTTTTGATACTTATAAAGATCAAGCTAGTGCTCTTTATGAATCGCTTAAATCTGACTATCTTTTAAGATTTGGGCAAGCTTTAAGATTTGCTGCTTCAAATGATATACCTAATAGTGAGTGGGGACCAGAACATTGGTTTAGAAGTGGCGTTGAAGCAACTATTAGCGAAAAAGAGCTTCTAGTTAAATTTTTAGGAGCTGCTTCTACATCTCAAAGAGATGAAATATTTAACAACTACTTTACTCTTGATGCATCGGGTAAAAATGAATCTTCAAGATATCAAATAGGATCATCTGTTTATTCTACTACGCTTTTATATTCACTCGACACTGTTGACTCTTTATTCCATGATATGGATAGAAAATTTAAGGCTCTTTCTTTTATTTCTGACTTTGTTAACGAAAAAGAATATCCAAATAAGAGCCAATATGATGCTAAAATAAAAGAAAAAATAATTTATAAATTTAACTCAAGTAGTCATGGATTTGATAGAGGATTATTTTTTGAAAATATGAAAAACGATAATAAATTTAATATATCTTCTGAGGATTTGAATTTAAAAAATCTAATTAATACATTAAATCATCAAGTTAATAATTTAAGGACTGATTATGGTGTAAAACCAGAAAATAAAGAAGAAAGAATACATGAAGCATGTTCTCAACTTGAAAAAATTATTAACACTGGCTTATGGGATGAACAAATAAAAAATATCAAAGATTCTGATTTTGAAACGAAACCTGTATTAGGTGATAAAGATAAGGTTAATACTATTAGTCAGATATATAGCATGATAAATAATGAAGTAGCAAAAGAAAGATTCCGTTCATTTATTGATGGTAAAAGTCTTGATTTAAATTATGACGCAGCTTTAGCTGATGCTCCAGAGATTAAAAGAAAATATAGAAATAACTAATCATTTTTAAATATAATAGAGACCAATCATGGATTGGTCTTTTTATTTATCTAAAAATTTTTAAGGACGGAATATCCTGAAAATTTTATCAAACATAATATCACCAAAATCATCACTATTTACAGCTTTTTTTGTATATTCTTTTTTTTCATCATAATGTTCATCAAAAAAATCATTATCATTTGAAGCCCTTTCTATTCCTTTAATTTTAGGTTTTATGTTTATTCCAATAAAATTAATTAGTTCTTTTTTTATTTTTAACATTTTAATTGATCTTCTTCTTTTTTTATATCTTATTCCTGATCTCAGAAAAAGAAAACTTGAAATAAAAACGAGGTAAGGATACATATTTAAAAATCCCATATCTTTAAAAAGCGTTATACTAAGACTTATCATAGACAATGTTAAAAACCATATAAACAAGTTAAAAATAAACCATTTAACTCTTTCTGAACATGTCTTTTTTATAAAATAATAAATCCATTTAGTACAATAATTAATATTATTTTCGTCATATAATCCTTTAGTCTTATTTATATCAAACCTCCTAACGCATATTATCTCAGTATCATGACCTCTTATTTTATTTTCTCTTTCATCTCCTACCTTTATAACATCACTTTTACTTAATTTGATATTTTTATTTATATTAAGTGAAAATACATTTATTTCATCATTATCATCTGAATATTCTCCAACAAATGAATTTACAACATAATGTGGTTTAAATTCATAACCCATTGAATCATCATATAATGACCGTTTGGGATCGGGTAAAAAGTCATATTCTTCATTTATTTCTCCCTTCACTTTAGGGGCATACTCACCTTTTACTCTAAATCTATTTTCCAATCTAACAGAAAATTTTAAGCCATTAATTACTATAAGCTCTCTTTCATATATATTTTCTTCTCTTGTTCTAATACTATTTAGTTTCCATTTATAGAGCGAACTACCATTAATAAAATCCATTTCCCTTTTATTTAAATCTCTTTCTTTTTCTTCAAGTTTATCCATAAAGTTTAAAAAAGCTTTATATCCATTATTATTTTTAATTTTTATTTTCATTTCTATTCTCTTTTTTATTTTTACAATTAACAAATATAAATAATAGTAAAATAAAGAACAATCAAATTATTTATTGTTTATAATCTCAATAAAACATATTTTATATGTTATAATATTTTTATAATTATAAATAAAGGAGAATAGAATGGAAGAACAAAAATTTGCTAATGGATATTGTGCTGAATATGCTTTAGCTCTTAAAGAATATTATGATGAAGTAGGTATAGAGTCTAAAATAAATTTGGTCCAACTAAAATATAATATAGATCCAGAAGATCCAGATGATTTTGATATTGAAACAGCACATGCTTTTGTAGAATCAATACAAAATGGTGAAACTCTATATGAGGATTCATATGGTTATAAAACATTAGAAGATATTAAAAACAATAGTCTCTTTATGAATGATGATGGTGAACTTGAGATTAATAATGCTGATAGTATAGATGATATTGAATCTTATTTAGGTACTATAGAAGATACCATGCTTAACGAAGCAAGGATGCTTGTAAAATCTAAAAAAAACATTGGGCGTTCTTTTAAAATGTAGTAATAGGCATATACCCCGACCCAAGGTGCGAGAATTCATTTTTTTAGTGATATTTTTTGATATAATACTTAGCATTATGATAAAATCCATCCTATCATATTAGAAATATAAAAGGATAATAAACATCATGTTAGCACATAGTAATTTAAAAAATAAGTTAGAATTCAGTGAAGATTCAGCATTTTATGAAAAAGATGGCTTAAAGTTTTACTATAGTGAGTTAATTAATGTAGAAGAAATTATATTTGAACATGAATTTGTTAATCTCGCTTTTTCAACAGAAAATGAAAACCCTAACTTTATTAAAAAATCTCTGGATGTATATTATCGCCTAACATTTAAAGAAAATAATGGAGAGCTAAAAGTTTATGATATATCTCATAAACCTAAACATTTAGGACATAAATATTTTTATATAGTGCAAGATAACAAAATAGCCAGAATATTTTATCATAAAGAAACTATGATTGACGTTTTAGGTAAATATTATGAGTCAGATAAATTCTTTGATGACAAAAATATATCTGATGGAAAATTTAATGATTTTTTATGGAGAAACATAAAAATAACTTCAAGTATATCAGCAATACTTATGTGTGTATTTGGAATTATATCTCTTTTCTCTTTATTTTCTAAAAGCTCGTCACTTTTTATTGCTTGTTCTTGGGGATTACTACTTTTATCATTTCTTTGTTCATGTTTTCATGTTTCGGTTTTTAATAGAAAAGATAAACTTATTGAACTAAATAGAAAAAAGGAAATTGAAAATCTACTTAATTCCCTATAATAAAAGCCTCTCAGAGGCTTTTATTTCTTTTCATTAACTTAAGTGACTGAACAATTATATTGTAAATAATAACCTGTAGTAATACCGCCATTGTTACTGCTTTAAGAAAATTAATAAAGAATGGTTTAGGTAAAGATTGGTTAATCTTATCCATTTGATTGTCTGTTGGTAATAGCTCAATAACATCTTGATATTCTGCTTTTGTTAAATATTTTTCATGACGAGCATTTTTACTTATTTCATTAAGCTTTAATATATAACCATTATAAATCTTTCTTAAATCTATCATAGCTTTATTTTTTACTATTCCAAGATTTTCGTTATAGATATTTGCCTTATTTTCTATTGAATCTTTTTTCTTATCAATCAAATATAATAGCTCCATTTCAGGTTTATTGCTGTTATAGTCATATTTATCTTCTTGTAATAAACTATAATTACTTTTTATTAAATCATAAGATGGATAAAAGCTATCTTTATCAAATTTTACTAAAAATATAAATATTATAATAAAGAAAAAGAATATTAAAACTGGAGAGGCAAAACTAAGAGATAGTTGAACTTTTTCTAATGTAGTCATCGTTCTGGTTTTTTCTTCTGACATATAATCACCTGATATTAAAATATTAACGTAAAACTTAAAATTTTTTTAGTTATGTTAAAAATATACATTTAAAAGTAATTTTAGTAAACTTATTTTTGAAAAACTAAAATCTTTTCTGTAAAATTATTAAGACAGAGGAGATATAAATGATTGCCACTCATATTTTTAAAAAGACGCAAATTGATAACCGTGATGATAAAAAAAATGACTATAACTATGGAACATTGATAAAAACTGAAACACATTATATATCAAAAAAAGTTAGAAATAATGGTTTTGAAAAAGAAAGCCTTGAAGCTATTTATACTTTAACTTTTTTGGATAAGAAAACAAATATCATAGAAACTTTTCAATATAATCTTTTACCTGATAATATTGGAAAAAACTATTTTTATTCTCTTTCAGAAGGAACTATAGATATACTTAGTGACAATAAAAATGATTATATCAAATTGTTAAACGATAAAAAAATAAAAGATGAAGGAAAACGTGTACAAGGTAAATATCATTTATTTCTTTTTCTTGTATCCATAGCTCTGTTAGCATTTTATTTAAATATGCCGATTGCAGATGATCTTAAATATTCTTCAGTACTATTTTTTTTATTTTTTACTCTTTTTAAAATACTTTTAACTTCTATTAAAATAGTTTTATTTATATTTTCTTTTTATCTTATTTTTGACTACATAAAAATAAAGATAAAGCAAAAAAAAACGCATCAATAAAATACGAGAAAATCTTAACAATTTAATAAAAAGGGAAAAATAATGATTAACACTCAAACTTCAAGCAGCAAAACTATAAACCTTGAAAAATTAGATGAAATAGATGTAGCAAATGATAGTTATGAAAGTTATCGCTATGGAAAACTTGTAAAAACAGAAACAAGTTATATATCAAACAAAGTTATTATTGATAATATGGAGCAAGAAAAATTAGAAGCTGTTTATACTTTAACTTTTATAGATCATAAAACAAAAGAAAAAGAGTCTTTTCAGTCTTCTTTTTTACCAAAGCTTAATGAAAAATATTTTTATTATGTTGATAATGGTTTCGCTAAAGGAATCAGTAACAATAAAGATAATTTTGCTTCATTTATATTTGAAACTGCCTCTATTACTGGCAATCAAAAAGAGTGTAAATTTATGTTTTGTCTTTTGACAACAGGTTTTTTTATGTTTATTTTTTTGTTTATAGCTTCATATTTTAATATTAACAATAATCCTCAATTTTTCATAACTTTTGCTCGTTATTTTTCTATATCTGGTATTATTTTATCTCCTTTTATATTTGGTGTTTATTTTCTATGGAACAAAAGAATGAAAGTAGAAAAAATTAAAATAAAAAAATATATTGATGATTTATTATAAAATAACTTATTGGTGGACATGGTGAGACTTGAACTCACAACCTTCTGCTTAAGAGGCAGTTACTCTGACCATTGAGTTACATATCCAGTTTTGGTACGCTGTATAGGATTTGAACCTATAACCTTCGGATTAAAAGTCCGTTGCTCTACCAATTGAGCTAACAACGCATTATATTTGGTGGATGACAAGAGACTTGAACTCTTAACCTTCGGCTTAAAAGGCCGCTACTCTAACCAATTGAGTTAGCCATCCATATTTGGTGTGTCGTCAGGGCCTCGAACCCTGAACCCCCGGATTAAAAGTCCGGTGCTCTGCCAATTGAGCTAACGACACATATTGTGGTAGATGTGGTGAGACTCTAACTCACAACCTTCGGTTTAAAAGACCGCTACTCTGACCATTGAGTTACACATCCATTTTTTGGTGCATCTTGTAGGATTCGAACCTACGACCCTCGGATTAAAAGTCCACCGCTCTACCAACTAAGCTAAAGATGCATTATATTCTGGTGGATATGGTGAGACTCGAACTCACAACCTTCGGTTTAAAAGACCGCTACTCTAACCATTGAGTTACATATCC
>OKEV01000190.1_pt1 | contig 25099 bp, 17 predicted proteins | sample 1611141 | NCBI WGS metagenome assembly OKEV01 (sample SAMN04436713, study PRJEB24849) | human gut metagenome | biome: human gut; feature: NICU; material: stool | host: Homo sapiens | place: USA: Saint Louis, MO | collected 2010-08-30
CATAGCCGCTGAACTTGAGGCCGAACGGAATGGCCATATCCGGCGAGGCGGCGGTGGTCTGCGGGTTAGTGATCACGTCGACCTTTTTGTTAGCCGCGGCGTCGATTTTCGCCTGGCGATCGGCCAGCGCTTTATCAACGGCTTTGGCGACGATGGCGTCGATCTGTTCCTGAGTAAATTCTTGCGCCATTACAGAGGTAAGCGGAAAAAACGCGGCGATAACCGCCATGGTTAATGGAAGCTTTTTTATCATTGTCATGAGTTTCTCAATATAGGTTAATTTTATTCAGACAATAACCAGCCTATTCTGAGCTGACAGAATATGTCGCTATCATCAGAACAAGTTATTTTTTATTTTGTACGGTCACAGAGGCGTTACACAATTATCGCTACTTTCCCTCCTTCGCTGGTATTAAACAGTCGGTCTTTCGCCACTGACAAAAAACACAGCACGAACCAATAAACGCTATTTTTCGGCTGCAGGCAGACGGCGTAATACATGCCCCCGCAGGGGCATGTCAGCAAAATTTAACCAAAGATATAGGTATTGACGAGATTTTCGAGTAATTCCTGACGCCCGCTGTGAGGCTGCGGATTCAGATTATGCTGCTCAGCGTACCGGGCAATATTATCCAGCGACATCTGCCCGGTCATAATTTTCTGCCCCAGCTCGCCCTGCCAGCCGGCATAGCGTTTTGCCAGACCCTGATCGAGCTTGCCATCCTCAATCATGCGCGCGGCCAGCTTAAGGGACAGCGCCATTACGTCCATGGCGCCAATATGGCCATAGAACATGTCGTATTTGTCGGTGCTCTGCCGACGGACTTTGGCGTCAAAGTTCAGGCCGCCGGTGGTGAATCCCCCGGCTTTGAGGATCTCGTACATCACCAGGGTATTTTCTTCCACGCTGTTCGGGAACTGGTCCGTATCCCAGCCGAGCTGCGCATCGCCGCGGTTGGCATCAACGGAGCCAAAGATCCCCAGCGCGATGGCGCTGGCGATTTCATGGTGGAAAGAGTGCCCCGCCAGAGTGGCGTGGTTGGCTTCAATGTTCACCTTGATCTCATTTTCCAGACCAAACTGCTTCAGGAAACCATACACCGTCGCGACATCGTAATCGTACTGATGCTTGGTGGGCTCCTGCGGTTTCGGCTCGATAAGCAGCGTGCCGCCAAAGCCAATCTTATGCTTGTGCTCCACCACCATCTGCAGGAAGCGGCCAATCTGCTCACGCTCCTGGCGCAGGTCGGTATTCAGCAGCGACTCGTAACCTTCGCGGCCGCCCCACAGCACATAGTTTTCGCCACCGAGCTGGTGGGTGGCGTTCATGGCGGTCACCACCTGCGTGGCCGCCCAGGCAAACACCTCCGGATCGGGGTTGGTCGCCGCCCCGGCGCCGTAGCGCGGGTGGGTAAAGCAGTTGGCGGTGCCCCAGAGCAGTTTCACGCCGGTTTGCTGCTGTTTTTCCGCCAGCACTTCGGTCATCACGGCGAAATTGTGCAGATATTCTTTCAGCGACGCGCCTTCTGGCGAGACGTCGACATCGTGGAAGCAGTAATACGGCACGTTGAGCTTGTAGAAAAATTCAAACGCCACGTCCGCTTTGCGTTTGGCCATTTCCAGCGCATCGCCCGCGGCCTGCCAGGGACGCTCAAACGAACCGGCGCCAAACATATCCGCGCCATTCCAGCAGAAGTTATGCCAATAACAGGCGGCAAAACGCAGATGCTCTGCCATGCGTTTTCCCAGCACGATTTCATCCGGATTATAGTGGCGAAACGCCAGCGGATTATCGGTTTTGGGTCCGGCAAAGCGAACGCGATCTACCTGGTCGAAATAGGTCTGCATGATGAACTCCGAAATTGAGAAACAGGAAAATTAACAACTGTGACACATCGTGTATTCTCATCGTCGGTTGCTCAATTACGTTATTTCACTCAGCGATTGAGAAAATGCTCAAATGTGAGCCATCTCGCAAATAAAACTATTTTAAATATCTCGCTTCGCGCGCGTATAGCGTACACTTCCTGGGGAATTCAGGTATCCATACCAAATTAAAATGCCGATTTTGTCACAATGTCTGCCTGCCAAAAAATTAGCGGCGGATAACGATTCAACGCAGGCGATACAGGCCTTTGCTTCGAGGATCACAGAAGTAAAAAAACATAATTACGTAATTTAAAAACGTAATAGATTCTTCCAGGTCAACTGTGTCAGAAAGTGTTTCACCTACACAAAACAAACCGGAGTCTGCTTAGAATGAGTAAAAACATAATGCACAGTCGGCATGATGAATATCATAAATTAACCCGCGGAGAACGAATTGGTTATGGCATGGGCGACTTTGCGCAAAACCTGGTTTTCGGCACAATTGGGGGTTTTCTGGCTTTGCATATGCTGACGGTAAATACCATCAGCACGGCAACGGCAGGCTTTATTTTTCTTTTTGTCCGTATCATTAATGTGTTTTGGGATCCGATGGTCGGAACCTACGTGGATAAACGAACCTCGAAAGCGGGGAAATATCGTCCGTGGCTGTTACGAGCCGGCGTTCCGCTGGTGATCCTGTCGGCATTACTGTTCGCGCCCATCCCTGGGGTGAAAGGTTCGGTGGCTTTCGCCTTTATTATTTATCTGGCGCTGGACCTGGTTTATTCCTTAGTCAATATTCCCTATGGCTCGCTGAATGCGTCACTGACCCGCGACCCGGAATCGATCGATAAGCTGACCAGTACCCGCATGATGCTGGCCAACAGCGCCAACCTGCTGGTCTATACCCTGTTCCCGATGTTTGTGCAGATGGCGGCGCCGAAAGATCGCAGCCTGAAAGACACCGGCTTTTTTGGCCTTGAGCTGAATCTCGGCAACTATACCGATCCGTCGGCGAACTACGCCTGGTTTGGCGTGTACGCCATCTATATGATCATCGGCGCGGTGGCTCTGTTTATCTGTTATAAATTCACCAAAGAACGCGTTGTCGCGACCGCCGAGCAGACCGCCAACGTCAAAACCACCGACCTTTTCCACGAGCTCAGACATAACCGCCCGCTGGTTATTCTCGGCATGTTCTTTATGCTGGCCTTTACCTTCATGTTCTTCATGAACACCGTTAACGGCTTCTTCAACCAGTTCGTCGTCGGCCATTCCGAATGGATGGGCGCCGTGGGTCTCGTTGCGTCTATTCCAGGCATCGCCTTCCCGGTGTTCTGGCCGAAACTGAAAAAAATCTTTGGTAAAAAAGGCTTCTTCCATCTGTTCCTCGCCATGTTCATCGTCGGCGAACTGCTGACCTACGTCTGGTCACGCGAAGGGATGCACGACGCCCTGTGGCTGGCCTACATCGCCACCTTTATTAAACAGTGGGGCTTAACTTCCGCCACCGGCTTTATGTGGGCGCTGGTACCGGAAGTCATCGCGTATGGCGAATTAAAATCTGGCAAACGCAATGCCGCCATTATCAATGCCATTATGGGACTCTTCTTCAAGATCGGCTTCACCATCGGCGGCGCTATCCCGCTGTGGCTGCTGGCGGTGTATGGATTTAATGAAAGCGGCGCCGTGCAGAGCGCCAGCGCCATCGACGGGATCATTATGACCGCGGTGTGGATCCCGATCGCGCTGGCCGCTATTTCGATGGTGATTATTCAGGTTTATCCGATCTCCGATAAACATGTTACCGACATTAACCGTCAGCTGGATGAGATCCGCGTGTAGTTAAAAAAATTATAAATCAGACCGATTCGTCACTTTCCATTTTAAAAGGTGTAATGAAATGTCACTTATTCAAAACCCGATATTACGCGGCTTTAATGCCGACCCCAGTATTATTCGCGTCGAGGATACGTACTATATTGCCAACTCGACGTTTGAGTGGTTCCCGGGCGTGCGTTTACATGAGTCGAAAGACCTGAAAAACTGGAACCTGCTGCCTTCGCCGCTCTCCACCACCACCCTGCTGGACATGAAGGGCAACCCCTCCTCCGGCGGCATTTGGGCGCCGGCGCTCTCCTGGGCCGATGGGCAATTCTGGTTGGTGTATACCGATGTGAAGGTCACCGAAGGCGCCTTTAAAGACATGACCAACTACCTGACTACCGCGAAGGATATTCGGGGCCCGTGGAGCGACCCGATCAAGCTGAACGGCGTCGGGTTTGACGCCTCGCTGTTCCATGACGACGATGGCCGGAAATATATCGTCCAGCAAACCTGGGATCACCGGGAGTACCATCATCCCTTCGATGGCATTACCTTAACGGAGCTGGATACCAACACGCTGAAGTTAATGCCGGAAACCGCGCGCACCATTTACCGCGGCACCGCCGTGGCGCTGGTCGAGGGACCGCACCTCTATAAACTGAACGGCTACTACTATCTGTTTGCCGCCCAGGGTGGCACCGTGTTTACCCACCAGGAGGTGGTGGCGCGGTCGAAAACCCTCGAGGCCGACAGCTTCGAAACCGAGCCGGGCGACGTGTTCTTAACCAACGTCGACACGCCGGACAGCTACATCCAGAAACAGGGCCATGGCGCGCTGGTCTCCACTCCGGAAGGCGAATGGTATTACGCCTCGCTCTGCGCCCGGCCGTGGAATCGCCCGGGGGAATCCATCTACGACCCACGCGGCTGGTCAACCCTCGGCCGGGAAACCTCGATCCAGAAAGTGTACTGGGACGACGAGGGCTGGCCGCGTATTGAAGGCGGTCACGGCGGGAAAACCTTCGTCGAAGGGCCGAAAGACGCCATCTTCACCGAAAGCGCCAGCGATAATAGCCAGCAGGATGACTTTACCTCGCCAGCGCTCGACCCGAACTGGAATACCCTGCGGGTGCCGTTTACGGCCAAAATGGGCACCACCGGCGACGGCAAATTAACCTTAATCGGCCAGGGTTCGTTAGCCAATACGCATGACCTGTCGCTGATTGCCCGCCGCTGGCAGGCTTTCTATTTTGACGCCGCAGTGAAAGTAAAATTCGAGCCCTTCAGCTACCAGCAGATGGCCGGGTTAACGAATTACTATAACGACCGCCACTGGAGCTTTGTCTTCCTGACCTGGAATGAAATTAACGGCAAGGTCATCGAAGTCGGCGAAAATAACCGCGGGAAATACACGTCGTACCTGAAAGATAACGCCATCAAGGTGCCAGACGGCGTCGAATACGTCTGGTTCCGGACTAAGGTCCGCAAGCAGACCTACAGCTATGAATACAGCTTCGATGGCGTGACCTTCACCGAGATCCCGGTCCAGCTGGATGCCGCGGTACTGTCCGATGACTATGTATTGCAGAGCTACGGCGGGTTCTTTACCGGGGCGTTCGTCGGCCTGGCGACGGTAGACTACGCCGGGTACGGCACCCAGGCTGAGTTTTATCAGTTCGAGTATCAGGAGCTGGGCGATAGGTTAGCGGCCGATGGCAGCTACAGCTGGGAGGCTGGCGAGACGCGGGATAAGTAAGAAACACATATCAGTGTCGGCGTTTATAGCAACAGCACCTGTACGGTAACAGTGACGTTTAATCTGTCCAGGCAGGGTTATTAGCGCGGCATAGTCAATGACAAAAAGGGGCATAACTTGCCCCTTTTACCTATCACGCTCTCACGTTCCAGTCGTCCGAATACTGGACATTGCCATCAACATAGCGCCAGGTAATTTTGTCATACATAAGGGAAACTGATTCCATGTGGTTGATTTGCGAGTTCCCTGTCATTTTAGCGTTCGGCATTCCCGGGTTAATGCCTGTTACTTTCACTCCCTCGATCAGCATGATGAAGTAGCATTCTTCCTGCCCTGCGTGGTTGATACGATACCAGCGGATCTCCGCGCTTTTAAGCGTTTGCCCCGTCGCGACAGCTTTATAGAGATACGGGCTGGAGCTATCAAACTCCTTTTCAATCATCATCGGTGAATGAGAACGCTTACCCGTTATCTTCCCATTGGCGCTATCTACCGGAATATTCAGGCCGTGGCTAAAACCAACAATCTCTATGCTTCCCTCACGATCCTGAACATCTACCGACCCTTTAATTTCTGCGCCGCCATCGTCTTTAAGCCACATGTATGCCGGAATGGGCATTTTACTAACTCCTTGTAGTTATGATTTTCTTCGTGATAAACCAATAGCAAACAATTGTTAAAAGCAACTGAAAGCTCACAATTGCTACTATCGTAAAATTTGAATATTTTTGCTGAGGGATTACGGACTGATAAGGTAGCAAGCGAAACAGCACCCAGAATAAAAAGGTAAAGCCGAATACTTTAGCAAATCGCCGCAACGTGGAATGGCCCAATGTTTTGAGGATATCAGTAAACCTAAATTTATGTATCACAGCACTATATATCGTGATTATGGCACTCATCGCAGGTATGCTGATAAATGTATTAATCAGTATACTAATATAGGTGCTCAGAGATTGCCAAACCTCTAAATCAGGCTCCCCCAAAATGAAATGAGTAACCTTGTCAGCGCTCTGATAAGTAAAACTACCCGTAATAGAGTCAACTAATCCATCATACGGAACAACTCTCGCAACAATCATCATCACCACAGCGAGCAACGCTATCTTAATAAGTAAATTAAAAACATGGCTGGCCATTGGCAATCACCTCAATAGAGCCGTATGCCTTCAGTTTCCTTATGCAGGGAACATCTATTTGCTGCGTCCTGAGAAGAGCATTACGTAACATGGCGAAATCTGAATCATGCGGAAGAGTGATGCACCCCTCTGATAAAGTGCCAGGATGAAGTCGAAAGTTGCCTCGCTTAACCCCCTCAATCCATGTGTAATCGTCGATTCCCCAGTCATCCCGCCACAGGGCAAACCATTCGCTATGCCTGAATGAAGCGCCCTTAACGACACTGTTATAGATATCTCGCACCCCTGCATTGACCTGCGATCTGAGCCCCCCTTCCGGACGGTCAACAATCCAGTATTTTCCCGCTGGTACCGGCCCCTCTTTAGGTATCATTGCGCAGGCACCACGGTTACGGTAAGCACCATTCCCGGAAAACGCCAGGAAGGTACCAACGCCGGGGAATGATAATGGAGAATAATACATGTCGTTAATGACAAATTTACCATGCAGAGCCATAAACTACCCACGCCATTTAATAATTTATGGATATAGTACCGGTTGTGTAGCAAACTACGCAAATTAACCAACTTATTTTCAGAATATATAAATACCATTACCGTTTCAACTAAAAGCTATGCGTAGTTTTAGCGACAGCGGCTGGGTTTTATCATAAGAGAAATCTGTATGATGCATCATTTTGTTCAAAATATCAGGCATCATTTGCAGGTTTTTATTCACAGAACAAAACTATTACTGCCGGTATAAAGAGTTTTCCTGCTTGCAGCCAAAAGCGAAACGGATAGAATAACATACACCGCACCACAATAAACACTAACTTGCAGGAGTTCTGATACAAACCTAGAAAGGCACTGTCATTATAAAACCACATGATATTTCAACAGGAAAACATGAAGACGCAAACGAGCATAGATTACATATTCCTCACTGATATTCAGCCTGATAACCTGGGAATATTGATGGAATAAAACTTCACCCTCGCCTTATTATCTTGAACAGTTTTATCGTCGCTATGTAAAGCACCCCAGAAAGTGAAAGCACTGTCATTAGAGTGATATAAAAGAAAGTATCATACATTGTATCAGCATTCACACCGTCGAAAATTAAATTATTTATTCTCCTTTCCACCTCATAGCTCAAATAATACTCTGGCCGCGGTATCACTCTCGCAAGGATAACGAACAGAAGAAGAAAGTATATAAATTTAATTATTTTATGGATAAGAGTTATTATAGCCATTAATATTGCCTTTCATCTAATTATTCGTGATCATAAACTCATTTAGAAAACCTGACGCATAGTTTTACATAACAGAGTGAGATGGAAGCATGTGAAATATGAAAAATAGTTTCCACACAACCCTTTAACAAATGGACATTTGCTAACTAAAATTACTGCACCTAATATTTCACATTCATAACGTAATTCCTGCCATCATTATTAAACACCTTTACAAAGAAAATAACCACATAAAACAATCAAAACTTATTTACTTAGAGATCAGATAGTTGGCCATCTATTGAAAAAGGCATTCCCTCCACCGTAGCCAGTAGTCTGGCATCTTCATGGGGCAGGGAATTTTCCAATGTTGTACCAAACGCCACTTCAACCTTAATATATATGCTTGACGCCAATATATTATTTAGACAAGTCGTCATGTTGCATTTGTAAGATCTTATTTAGTAATTTACACTCTCCTAGTCGCGGTATCATTGCTGTAAAAGCGATAAAAAACAGAAACATAATCACAGCAACGAAATACAATATTAAATGTCCCCAAACAGGGATTTGCTCATGTCTGTAGATAGACAATATCAACGACAAAATAGAAAGTGATAGAAACTGCAACGAAAACAAGACATGAACGACATTAAAAAACCAAAAAGAGAATCCTTTATTAAAAATAAGAACCCCATCTTTAACAGATAAAAATGCATTGAATTTTTTAAAGAAACCAGAGGCTATAAGACCTTTATTCTTTACTAATAGTCTTAAGATGATTTTTTGACTGGGTACATCAGCAATTCCTGTCAAGCGATAACAGGATATTCTCTCAATATCTTCTTTTAAGCAGATAGTTAATTCATCAGATAGGTTATGGCTATCCAAAAGGCGCTGTAACTCATTTAACTTTGAGTTTCTGACTTCATTAACAAACTCGATTACCCCTCTGATTCTCCAGATGATAAGAGCCAAAGGCCCTGCGATGAAAAGAAAAAGAATAACCTGCGTAATACTTAATGCCCCGCTTGACACTGCAGCGACGATCCACCCGTTCACTATGTCTAATATTTTATCCATAATCTTTCCCTATTAATAAAACCATTATATTTCTTATCCCAAAATGCTATGCTAGCTTAGAACAAATTTTCTTTCTATATTTTATGCTAAAAAAAATTTAGCTGCCATGATGTTATCAACTGATGGTTATGTTAAATCATGATTGTATTCACGGTGCGAGTTAACGACGTTTCTCTGCAGGTATTTATATAAAAAGCACTAATGAATATTAGGAACTCGTTCCGAATCTTGCCGGTAAGCCCAAAAATAGGTTGTTAGCTGTTTTACCAAGTCAGGAAATATCTGACATGTCCCATTGATTAACACAATATGATGGTAGGTTTGTTTTGCTCTGAACCTTCAATATACCCCCATGGAATGCACTTTTTCGACGAACAGATCATCAGCATTTGCTGTAAGGCCGATGAACAGATTCTGCTCTGGAGATAAGATGTTGGTCTACTATTTCTTATCACCCTACTTGATGTCTGGCGCAGCAGCGTTGCTGCACGGAAGCTTTGAAGTGAAGCGGCTTAGGTCTCTTGAACAATACAAAAAATGCTAGCCGAAGCTACTGTGGATAAAAAGAAGCTTCAGATAAATCTGGACCGAAGGTTCTGACGGCAAAGCTGATGCACAAAGCCCTGGAAATGGTACGTGAGACAGAGAGCCTATGTCATTTATAAAAGCAGGGAACCGATACATAGAGACGTTCAGATATCTTAGCGATGGAACAGCCCACACATTTTCTCAGTGTGGACAGCTTCTTCCTTAAATTCAGATGTCAATCGCGGTGTGCGCACACGCTCAAAACTATCTTGAAGGCTCTTCTAAGGGCGCGGGGTTTGTCCCGTCAGCTCAATCGTAGTTTTGCGGTCGGTAGTTTGGGAACTAAGGTTACGAATGCGAGGATGCATATGCCATCCTGTAAATAAGATGACGAAAGGCCTATAGAGTTCAAGGATTAGCTCGTATAAAATAGGTCAATTCTTACTTTAGAGAACATGAAGTTATGAGCGCAATCACATTACGTCAAGCGTTGGGTGTACTTGCGAAGTCATCTTCGTTTTCCGTAACTACGGAGACTCATCGGCAAAGGGATGTTTTCGATGAGCTAAAAGAACAACTCTTTGTAAAACAAGAGATTGAAGAAGATTTACAGCGTTACTTGGATACCGCTACTCCCGGTGAGATCATTTTTCTATGCGGAAGCAGCGGAGATGGGAAATCAGAAATTTTAACACGCTGTAAGTCAGATCCACGATATCAGCAGAAGTTTAATTTCCATCTGGATGCGACACACAGTTTTGCGCCTCAGCAATCGGCTATCGATGCACTGGATGAATTGTTTGAAAATCATCACCCAGAATCATACCCGCTACTCATCGGTATCAACACCGGGATGCTCGCCAACTTTGCCAGAGAAGGTTCTGAGTCCCATATAGCTATTCGCGCTGCTATTGACTCATTCTTGTCAGCTCAACAGGCAGGCCACCGTCCTTACCGCAATGAACATTGTACATTCTTTGATTTCGAACATTATCCAAAGTTCGAGTTTGATGAAGAGCAGGAATACTCCCCTTTTATAAAAAAATTAATGAATCACTTAACGGGGAATGACGACAAAAACCTGTTTTACACAATTTATCAACGTGATGAATCAATAGGACATGATTTAAAAACCGTTGCTAACTTTAAACTACTGTGCATGCCCGGTGTTCAGCATGTTTTAATAACACAGCTATTTAAAGCCCGATTAATAAAAGATCAATTTGTTACCACAAGAACCTTATTGGATTTTTTACATCACCTGCTGACAGGACCTGGGTACCTGTTTGATAATCTGTTTAATGGTGCAGAAAATGATCTAATCAAAAAGGTTTCTGATTTTGATCCTGCCAGATTGCATACATATGAGATTGATCAATTTATTTTGCGCTATGAGCTTGGATTAGTTGATCCCGAACTAGATGATTTCCTGAGTACACTTGCGAAATTACATCTTACGTTTGATCGTCAATGTGTTAAGCCTGGTGACGCAGCTTCCTTAATTAGACTTTTCTGGCTACTACAACATGAATCTTTAGGAAATAACTATCACAAAAGATTCTCTGTATTCTTTAAAGAAGCTCTCTTTGAGCGTTATTCAGAGATTTGGCATCTTCATAAAAACTATACCGCAGATCCGGAACAAAAAAGAACACTAAATCGCTTTTACTCTTTCGAGCTTATCGCTGGTATTCAGCGTTACGCAAACCGTAAAGCACCTGAACTGAGTACCCAAAAAGAAGAGTTCTTTTTAGGCGAATTTGGTGGGATTAAAATCACAGCACCTGTTGCGCTGAAACCGGACTGGGATTCCATTCTCAAGAAAAATACAGCCCATACAACTTGTTTCGATATCTATTTAAAAGTAGGACAAGATCCGCTGGATCCGATTCGGATCGGTCTTAATTTATTTGAGCTATTGAGCAAACTGAATAATGGCTATCGCCCTAATAAATATGATAAAAGTGCGATTGTCTTACTGGATGAGATCGTTGAGCTAATCGCAGAAAAGGCAAAATCTAGCAGCGAAATCAAGTTTTATGACGGTGTAGCACGAGTTTATAGTGCAAGAGCGGACGATGACATGATTACTATCAGCGGCATGGAGGGATAACATCATGTATCCCATTGCAACAAATTTAAAAGTTGGTAATAACCAGCTGGATAGCTACCTTCCAATACGTAATAAGAATAACAATATTGACTGGCAAATCGTCACAGGTTTAGTACTGAGCTATGCCGTGAAATATAAAATCGATACTTACAGTCTCGAGCAGTTTCGCGAGGATTGCAGAACTCATCTGCAAATATTGATCGATGAACCAGAATTTTTGTCCGTGCTGGAACGGATGTATTTTTCCAGTCAGGATATTTTTCATGTCTCCCCCCTGTTTTTGCTGTTCCACGCTCAGTTTGATGGTGAAAAAATAAGCACAGGTTCTACAGCAGATAAACGCCTTGGAACTCTGTTTGCCAATCTGATGCGAGGTTTTAGCCTTAATAATCCTATACAAGATAAGTTAAATTTTATTGAAAAAGAGATGCTGAATAAGCTCAATAAGAAATTAATCCGACTGGGAGAGGGGCCATTTGCAAAAGAACAACCTTATTTACCCTATCTGGTAACGTGTTTTCAGTCTGATTTGGAGTTTCTGGCAGAGCATCCACAATATCTTTTGCAGGAACTGACCAATACTCTACGTTTGTATGCTTTTAGTTGGTGCGCACAACTGGCGCTCAATCTGGACAATTGGCAAGACGGCGAGCCGCAAAGTAAATCATTGTTTTTTATCCTCGATACCGAAAAAGCTAGCTCAGAACGAGATAAAATAAAGCTCTTCGGCTATAAGTGGTTTGCCCGCCAAAGTGAAAAATTGTTCCCCATACTCTCTGCATTAGAGGTATTACAAGTAAAAGGTGAGGAAAAACGCCCTCTTTGGCAGGTATATCAAGATTGTTTAGGTTATTCAGATACATCGAATCGAGTACTGAATGAACTCAATAATTATATACAGAAGTTTATCAGTAAGGAGGAGCGAGATCTTCCTGAACGCGATCGTGCTACAAACCTGGAAGATGCCTTTAAACAGCTATTATCTGTTGCCGTTGAACAGTTTCAGGGTAAAAAAACCGAGCGAGCAGCGGTAAATCGCAAATACATCAACGAGCTGGAAAGCCAAATTTGCACTGACTTCATTCAGGTTCGTGGCCGAGCGGGGAAAGTGCTGGTACTGAACCAGGATAGACTACTGCTACTAACTAACCTTACCGTGGGTAAAAACAAAAAACTCCGCCTGCATGAGCTGCTACGTGGTTTTGAGCAACGCGGATTTTATCTGGATAACCAGTCTACACAAATGCTGGTTGCGTTTTATGAACGCATGGGAAATGTGGAGAGAATGAGTGACAGTGGAGACGCCGTATATGTCCGTAAAACAGTATGAAACCTATCTGGCAGAAACCTTCATTGAATGGGTTAGCAGCATCATCCAGCCTGGTGAGCGCTACCAGTTTAAATCTCCCGATCCGGATAACGCCTTAAAACTCTGGGAGGCTTTCGACTCTTTAGCGAATGGAAATAAACTAGAAATTGCACCGGGGCAATATCTTACCTACGTCCAATGTAATAATATACAGCTTATTCCGGTACTGCACGGCACCACTACCCCTGCATTCACAGAAAACTATATTTCTCATTTACGCGATCAGGTTTCTGGCCGCAGTGGCATTTTTGCCCAGACAGCTTTGTTGATTATCCACAACAGCATGCTGGATACCTTACTCAATAGTACCAAAGATGTCGCTGCACCGGATGCTATCTGGCATCCAGAAACCTTCCGTCACCAGCTAGAAAAGTTAATCACAACGGACAGCGCCCATTCTCAAGTATCACGCTGTTTGCTGGGTGATCAGTTGACAACAATACTGGATGAAGGTGCAACGGTTTTTGGATTTTCATCGTTATACCGTCTACTGGACGACGGCTATCTGGATTTCTCAGAGCTAAAATTATTCAACGATAATAATCTGCTGGATTTTAGTGATAAGCAGTTACGCGCCCGGCTCAATGAAAACCAAAAGTTATATCGCCAGATAGAGGACAGTGTTGAACGCTACAGCGGGCAACTGGAGAATGTACTAACTGAATTTAGTGCAAAATTCATTCAGGAGCATTTCGTTGACAATGACGATTGGCGTGAACTTGATTTCTCCGTCTACCTGAATGAAAAAGCACAAAACAGTGAACAGAAACTGGTGCTGGAAAACATTACTGCTGAAAACGGTGAGGCCTGGCAAAGAGCCAAAGGCACCAGTAAAGCAGGTAAACGAGATATCAGTGTCCTGGTTCAGGTTCTACCGGGGCAGTCACACGTTGAGCTGGAGTTTATCTTCCAGGGTAACGACCTTCAGGACAATCAGGTAAAAATTGCTCATCATCGTCCGTTACAGAAAGAACGATTCTGGCGTACTAGCCGGCTCGGGGGGAGAAACTCTAAGATACTGGCATCAGTGCCTTTTGATGGTCGGCCCTGCTTCTTTAGCCTCGAAATCATTAACCGCAATAACTCAGCAGAAGAGTACAAGTTTCGCCTGCTGTTAGTTGAACAAGGGCAATTCTGGCTTAATGAAATCCAGCATTGTTATCGGATTGAACCTGGTAAAGGTCAATTAACTCTGCAACTGGAAGATAATGAGTTACGTATTGCAGAACTCGGCGACAAGATCTGTTTGCTTGATGAAGAAAGTGATGATGTTGATTGCCGCCATTATGCACTCGTTAATTTTGAAACGCTGGCGAATCAAAGTGAGCTGATCAAATTTACCTTGATTTCAGGTGATTCCCGTTTAGTGTTTAACATCGAAGGTCCTGGAGCAGAGGAAGGATTAACCCTGCCTCTGCTTTTTGGTCAGGGTCGTTTCAATAAACTCTTTAAAGAAGAAGGGAATGCAACCTGGAACAAGTTGAAAGGTCGCGTCATCCTGGACAATATCGAACATAATGTGGTTGGTGTTCGCCAGCAGTTGCTTATGCAAGAGTACGCCCTGATCGAGCGTAATCTGCTCAGCACTGGCAGTAATGGTAGTGAGTTTGCACTGGATGAGCTTTTGGCGAGCTATCCCGACCTCCATAATGCGTACCACCAATTGTTCGTTTACTATCAACGTCGAAATACCCTGCCGAGTCTGGTGTCATGGTCAGCGGAATATCGTGTATTAGTCAGTCACATGATCGCTACTTTTGAACAGGCATTACAGCAAATCAGTCTGAGCAGAGCATTAACCATCCAGGAAAAACGTCTGTTACATCTGGGGATTTGCCGCAGCGACGATTATGAACGTCTCTCGCCTCTGCACCCATTGGTAATGGCTTATCATTTACAGCTAGCTGAAACTATTATCGCCGAGCCCGGATACCCCACATCAGCTTCCTTCGCTTCATTACCAGAGATTACTCTAAATCGTCTGATCGTCTCTGGCCTAATGCCATTTGTGTATCATAGCGAACATGAATACGCACAGTTACAACCGATGGTAGAAAACCGCTTCTGGATAGATATTGTTCCCCAGCGCCAGATGAGCCACGAATATGTTAAGCGTCTGGTGAAAGACAAGCTAAACGAATTTACAGATGCCTATTCTCGGCTGTTCCAGAGTGCAGGAAATAACGCACTGGTTATTAATGCTATTAATATGGGAGAAGCCAGAGAGCTATTCCTGGGACTGGTAGATTATTTTAAGCAGGAAAAAGATAACGCAATTTCGATACACGTAAACTGCTATGACGAACGTCTGCTACCCAATGCCTTTGACCGCTTTGCCGAAAGCAGCAGCTATGAACAACTAAAAAATGATCTTGGTCTGAACAGCGGTGCGTGGCGTTCTGAAGCCGATATGTTGATCGATCTGCTTCGCAGTCGCTTAACATTCAGCAAATTTATCCTGCCACCGGAAAGCGATCAACTGGCTTACGCCCATCTCGCATTTTTCACCAACACTGCACCGGTTGATTGCCGCCAAATTCGCATTGAGGATGCTGCCAGCGGGGTTTTATGTCATGGCTTGATTGCAGGCGAAGGGGCTGAAACACAAGGCGATGCTTACTTTACCGCGTTTGGTCTGCGTAATGTCGATACTGAATCGTCTTGCGCCCTGCGTCTCGCCCGCTTGTTAGGCTGTCTGTGGCAACCGGCACGGCAAAGCAACAGTCAGTATCACGGTCAGGGGATTAGTCTGGCTGTCAGTGGCAACTTTAAGCAACTGCTGAATCGCTCTTATGATAGCTCTCTCTGGACCACAATTATCGACCCTAAGGTCACACTCGATTTCTTTACTAGTCAAAAAGATGTCGTACTAATTCATTACTCTGACCAGTACACCAGTTGTGCTGGTTATGACGCCGTAACCGTCACTAAACAGGTTGAATTGTTCCTGCGTCTCCTTCAAACAGGGCAATCCACCGTTGATAGCCAGCAACTACTTGCTGAATTTAATGCCTTTAACGGTGAGTGGCTGTTGAAAATGTTGCGTTCAAATGAAAAGGAGCGCAAAGAAAAACACGGCATTATCGGTGCATACAAATTCGTACAGTCTATGCTGCTCCAGTCAGATATTTGCTGGATCCCACTGTCAGTAGCTGAGATGATCCGCGTGTCCGGCAACGTCGGGCTGAGAATGAAAGAAAGCGATTTATCGCGCCATTTACAGGGTTATCAGAAAGGAGCGATCTCTGACGATGTGCTCTTTGTCGGCTTCAAAGATAACAACCTGTATCTGTTACCACTTGAAGTAAAAACAGGAGCTCGCCCCGATTACAACCATGCGGGGCAGCAGGCCCGCGAGCTAAAACGCTATTTACAGCAAGATATTCTTGGGCCGCAAACTCTGGCATCACAACTATACCGGGCACTTTTTATCCGCCAGGTATTAATGCAGGTAGAGAAGTTGCGTCTGTATGGTGTACTGGATAACGCCAAGCTATCCCCTCTGCTGGAACGACGTGAATGGTGGCTCACTGGCGACTATCAGTTAGGTGAGCTTGCTGATTATGCAGAAGGCTTTGTGGTAGCTCATGTAGACAGCGGAACCTGTTTTGATCTCTCTTATAAAGAAACGGCAGAGAATATTCTACAGATCGAAATCCCCTATTCATTGCTTCCATCGTTATTTGCAGCACAAGGTGATCAACCTCCACTAGCTGAACGCTATCGGGTGCCGGAAAAATATCTGCTCAAACCAGAGTGTGATGTCAATTCTTCACACACAGTACAGGTAGCAACAACAACTGAGCCGCAGCCCATTTCTGTGCCGGAGCTTCCACAACCTGAAGCATCGGCGCTTCCCCCCAGTAATGTCAGCAGTTCACCATTACAGATCTTGTTTGGTCATGATGCTGTGCGTCAGAATCCATTGTACTGGGAACCAACCAACACCGCTAAGTTCATGAATACTAATACCGGCATTATTGGAACAATGGGCACCGGGAAAACCCAGTTTACTAAATCGCTGGTTACGCAACTGATGCGCAATCAGTCCTGCAACGTTGATGGTAAACCGATTGGCTTGTTGATCTTCGACTATAAATCCGACTATGTGGATGATGCGTTTCTGGAAGCTACGGGAGCTAAGAGGTATCAGCTATCGTTGTTACCTTACAATCCGTTATCGTTATTTGGTGATATGCCCATGTTACCGAGGCATACAGCCATGGCATTCGCTGAAACAATGGGCAAAGCGTATAACCTTGGCGTAAAACAACGCATGAAGCTGGTTACGCTAATAATGGAGTGCTACGACTTAGCAGGAATAGTGCCTCATGATCGATCAACATGGAATCGTGTAGCACCTACTATTGAAGATGTGTGGCAGCAGTACCTGGCACAAGAGAAAGTCGACGAAGATTCATTATATGCTGCGCTTTATAATCTGGCTGGTTTCCAGATTTTTGAAACGGATCCTGAGAAGATGACCAGTTTGTACGATCTGGTTGATGGCGTCACAGTTATCGAACTTGCGGGTTATCCATCAGAGATTCAAAACCTGGTGGTTGCACTGACGCTTGACCTGTTTTATGCCCAGATGCAAAAACGCGGTAAGCCGATGGTGCAACGGGATTATCGCCAGCTAACTAAAATGATTCTGGTTGATGAAGCCGATAATTTTATGCGACAGGATTTTGCTAGTTTGCGTAAAATTCTTAAAGAAGGTCGCGAGTATGGTGTCGGTGCAATTCTATCGACACAAGAAATTACCCACTTTAAAACAGGCGAGAATAATTATGCTTCTTATATTCTAACTTGGGTGATTCATCGAGTTTCTGAGCTCAAGAATGCTGATATCAAGGCCGTATTTAACATTGATGATAAAGGCGAGCAGGAATCTCTGATGGGGCAGATTAGGCAGCTTGAGAAGCATTTTAGTCTTTATGTCGATGGCGATAAACAAGTCAAGAAGATGCGTGATCGGGCTTTTTGGGAGTTGCTAAAGAATGAGTGAAAATAGACCTGAAAGTATAATCATTCTAATTTCAGAAGTATGGCGGCGGATTAAACTGATCCGCTCAAATCACTTTTTTTACATTTATTTTATTCTAATCATTGTTCTTGCAGGCACTTTTGGAATTTGGTGTGTGATTTTCTCCTCAGGAGAACCACTGTGGGCAAGACTGCTAAATAATATGAACACAATAAACCTTGTTTCGTTTTCGGTTCCATTATTGGCTACAACAGTATTTGACAAAATAATGGCAGAAAAAGCCAGTGAACAGCTTGAGGCGGATAGTATCCCTGTACAGCGATGGTTAAAATTAGGTTCGATTCTTATTTTTTTCACCATTGCAATTTTTTATGGGATAGGTGCTAGTAGCGAATCTGTATTTTCATGTTGGTCATTCGCAGCTTGGTTTTTATCCCTATTCTATTGGGCTTTATCTAACATTGAAAATCCTAGTTATTCAATGAATATTGATCCTAAATCATCATCAGGTGGTTCTGAGGTTGGTTCTGTTGACAGTTTAAGGAGGGGGTGAATATGAGTTTTTATACAGGAAAAACTATAAAGGTTAGACAGCCATTTGGTGATTTTTATATCGCATCAATTCCTGCCAAACTATTAATTCAAGTATGTTACTCATTCGCAGCCCAGTATGGTAATGAAGTATTAACAGGAGTACAGCGAGGAATTAACGAAAATAGAGTGAAGACAATAGCTCACTTTTGTACGACAAATGATGCAATGTTTCCGACTTCCATTATATTATCTGCTAATTTAGATGCGAATGGAGAAACAGTAAGTAGTCCTTGGTATATAGATTCTGATTCTAACCTAATAATTCCATCATCAGAAAAAAATGCATCGATTGTGGATGGTCAGCATAGAATAGAAGGATTAAAAAAAGCAATCGAAAGCGGTGAACTCACTGCTGATTTCGATCTTGTATGTGCTATTTACTTTGAGCTGCCAGCACCTAAGCAAGCAGAAGTATTCGCTACAATAAACTTCAACCAACAAAAAGTTGACAAAAGCCTTGCTTATCAATTGTTTGGGTACGATCTTGATTCTATTGATAGTGAGTTTTGGTCTCCTGATACTTTAGCTATTTATTTAACGAGACTGCTAGACAAAGAAGATAATTCCCCTTTAAAAGGGAGAATTGATTTTGGTATGAAAAAATTAGATCTTAGCCATCAAAACAAAAACTCTATCGGTAATGATTGGTATATTTCAACATCTACGATCGTTCAAGGTATTACCTCTTTAATCTCTACAAATGTATCAAAAGATAGATATTACTTGCACAAACGCCGTTTATTTAAAAAAGATCGAAGCATTTTAAAAGATATACCATCAAAAGCCCCATTAAGAGACGATTATATAAATAATAGAGATGGTCAATTATATGATCTTATTAGTGAATATTTTAGATATTGTAATGTAAAATTTTGGGATTCAGAAAACATAAGTTTTATGAGGAAAACTATTGGCATTCAGGCGTTGTTTGATTTATTAAAAGCGATTGTAAGTGATATCAAAAATAAAAATAATGTTATTTCATTTGATGAGATAAGTACTTATCTATGTAAAATTGACATTCAAAACCTTAAGAATTTGAATGTTAATTACTCAGGAATTGGTCGCTCACAAATAAGAGATTATCTTAAAAAAGAATGTGGTATTGTTTGAGTTGAAAATTTATTAGTTAATTTTGTTCCATCCCCCTTTTATATAAAAGGGGGATAGGTTTCATATTGCTAAACTTAGCTCCTTCAAGCTTCTATAATTTCTTAATGCCGAAATACCATCCTCAACATGCGCCGCCCATGCTTTAATCGTTGCCTTCTGGTCAAGTTGCGGATAAAGCATTTTCAACACCAATTCTGTAGCTTGTAGTGTCTCCCCCAGCCACGTAATTTTATCCAGCACCAGCGTACCATCTAGTTTCTTACTATCCCGTTCAGGCGAATAACGAAACTCACTTTCCACCGAGCGGAAAAAGGCCAGTCGAGCCGCGACATTGGGCGTAATCCCAGTATATCCTTTTAACTTTTTAAGCTGATCTTCAGTCTGACGGCTAAGCGCCATTCGATTTGGGAGCATCAGATAGCCTCCTTAGTTAATTCCCAGAAATAACCTGGTTTCAGCTTTGACGATTTAGTATGCGCATTAAACACAATCTCATAAGCATGAGAGATATCATCACGCAACTGATCGACAAAATAACGCTCATCTACTTCAGTATCGGTAGACAGCAATACAACCTGATGACTGGCTTCCGGGAAGTAGTGGTTAATCAATTTATCACGATGCTGAGAATCTAGACGTCCCAATGGCGTATCAATTATCACTGGTAAATCACGACCAGAGGTTTTCGCCAGCGCCTCAAGAATAGCAATTGCATAAATCTGCTTTTCACCAGCAGAGAGCAACCTACGGTTAATCACTGAGCCATTCTCATCAATTAATTCAACATCAAACGTTTGAGGATTGATATGCGCACTAAGTTGTAAATCCTCTTTACGAGCCAACTTACGGTAAGCAAGCTCAAAGTTTGTAGACAGCGTTCTAACTCGAGCCTGGGTTAATACATCACTGTAGCGATCGAGTAAGTTTATCGTTTCCTGAGCATTCTTAAACGCACTGCTATAACTGTGCTGATAACGAGCGGCATCATGCGCTTTTTGAATCTGGCGAACACAATCCAGTTGCTGCTGTTTCGTGCGTTTAGCATCTTCCAACAATGACCGATATTTCTGCAATTGGGCTTCGCGCTGCCTATCCAGGTCACGTAATTTCTCAAAGAGATCCATCAGCTGATCATCTTCAGGAGCGCGGGCAATATTTGCAGCTGCTTGTTCTAACTGTTGTTCAATATCAGATAACTGTGTGCGATAAAGCTCAAAACGCTGCCATGCTCTTTTACTATCTATCTCAATAGACTGTTGAAGCATACCAGCTTCACGCTCAGAGATGTCAAAAAGCAAATCACCTTTTGGCTTCGTTGCCATATAATCTTTTAGATTATCGGTAATCGCCTCAGCTGCTATTTTGCCAGTCCCCGCAGAACGAAATGCAATATCATTTCTGAGTTGCGTTAAAAACTGGCTCAGCTCTTTTTCAAAGCTTTTTGCCTGTTTAATCTGCGTTTCGTCAGCTATTTGTTGCAACAAACGAGACAAAATAGTGGGCGCAAGCGCATAAGGTAGCGAGCCATCGCATTCTTGTCTCAGTGATTTTTCCAGATGCTCTTTATCTTTCAGCAGTGTTTCGACTTTCTGTTTTTCCTGCGCTTTAGTCTGGGCAAAAGCACCCCCCTGAGCATTTAGCAAGCCTTCATAACGGGTTATATCTTTAGACAGAAACTCAATCCGCGATTTGGCAAAATCGGCCCTTTCCAGCAATGCTTCTGTCTGGCAGGCTAATTCTTTACTTTGTTTTTCAAGCTCTGCAATTTGTTGTTGCTGAGAATTTGCTAGCTGACTGGATTGCTGACGCTTAACGAAAATCATTAAATCGTTACGCAGTTTGGAGATCAGATCCAGCCCCAATAAACGGCGTACAGCAGTACGCAAAATATTTCCGGATTCGTCCTCTGCAAGTTCTGCAATTTTCTCGCCATCGAAAAAAAACAGATCAGCAATGCCATGCGGAATTAACTCATTTAGAAATCCCTGGCACTGATCGTAATCCAGCTCACTAAGTGGCTGCCCATCCTGTTGCAGAGAAAGGCGGTCCCTTTTCCCCTTTTTCCAGGTTCGCGTAACGGTAAATTCGGCCTCATGACCGCCTTTATTATAGGTAAACGTCAGTTCTACAGATGCTTCTTCCGGCTGCTCAATATAGTACGCGCCGTTATGAATCAATGCGCTGAGTTGTTCGACATACTCTTGCTGTTGAGTCGCTAGCCCAAACGCCAGTCGGCCATACAACGCTATGCGGATCGCCGACAGGATAGATGTTTTTCCTGCACCGTTTAAACCACCAAACAACACAATAGGTCGTGGATTTGAATCGTATGGCCGCTTTCTGGGAGCCAGATCAATGGTATGAGTACCGTTAAATACCCGAAAATTATGTAATACCAACTGTTTAATGAGCACGTTATTTATCCTCCCCAATCAGTAACGAGGATTCACTGGCATCAACAATTCTGCGCTGTAAAACCTGAAGTTCAGCTTCCAGCTTTGTAAGTTCTTCCTGATGAATATCCCGTTCAACTCGTTTTTGCAGAGTGACTTGTTGTTGTTCAATTTCTTCTAGAGTGCCCCAGTCCTGCTTTAAAATCGTGCTAAGTTTGTCAAAAATGCCCTGACGACGGCTTAAACCTTCCATTGAAACTTCTAGCTCAATGAGTTTCATCACCATTTCAGGCACAACGTCAAACCCCTGCGCTATCTGCACCAACAGATCTGCATCGCTGGCATCAAAGCGCGACTGATCGTCTACCACCCAGTCTAAATCCTGCTGATACACTTCGCGGTAAATCCCCGGTAGCGTGTCATACCAGTCTGGCTCATTAGGATCTTTCAACCACTCTTGACGAATCGCATGTAGCTCTGGTTTGGTAATTAACGTAATGGTATGGCCTTGAGCATTTAAATCGCGCTCAATCTCCAGCAATTCTTTGAGCCATTGCTGACGGTATTTTAGCCAGTAAGGACCTGGAACATGCTTACGCTCAGCCCCCGGCTCATCACTTTCTTTAGCGTACTGATAGCTCACCTTACCAGTACGGCGCTTATAGTTTCGAAACGTGTCTTTATTCACCGGATCGGTGGTAAATGCCAGCAGATCGCGATATTTCAGCAACGGAGACATCCATTCTTCGCCGTTTTTGATCAGACTTTCCATCGCTTTATCTTTAGTGACAACGGTACAGGTCCAACAGCCAAAACGCGAATTACCGCAGGAAGGAGTACTATCATCAATTACCAGAGGGCATTCCCCCTGTGCGGAAGAATCCATATACAGCGTCCACAGAGGACGGTTGTTTCCACCCCACGGGCTTTCCCATTCGTCGATATCTTCGGGTGCATAGCGGAACGCGCCGCGCAGTAGCTTCCAGACATCTTCTACATCCCAGGTATCAATGGGGGTATAGATGAACGCGTTTGCCAATGTGGTATGCCGGGCAAGGCGTGATCCATCAATCTTGTGCTTTGCGATGACCTGCGCACGCGAAGCACTTTCGCTACTGCGCGAACCCAGTACGACAATAACTTCATCAAACTGACTGACCTTATCTTTAATAAAGTCACTTACCGGATTGATTTTCATACGCTCGGTGCACCAACGAAAACTGCGGGTTGGAGCCGGATAACCTTTCCCCAGCAAATTGACCCAGAAGGTTTCATTCGTTTTAGGCGTTACCGCGTGTTGAGTGATCGGCAAGCCGTTACGCTTTGCCCCCGCCTCAATCTGCAACATCGTTTTCTTAATCAGATCCACGACTACCGGCGTTTCAACAAGCGTATCGGATGACACCACAAAAACATCTTTACTGCGCATTTCTGGGGGTAGGCCCAGTAAGGCCAGATAGACCAGCGTAATAACTGCTGAAGAATCTTTGCCCCCACTATAACCAATCACCCACGGACGCTTATCCGCACAATAAATTCTTTGTACCTCAGCAACATATTCGGCCAGAGGTCGTCCAGCGAACTGTTCCTGATTAATAAAATCTTCGTATTCGGCCAAATCATAGGCCTGAACTAATTTACTCATGAGACAACCATCTGAGCTTCAAGCTCCTGTTCTTCAGGAGTGAGGGGAATAGAGAGCGCAGTTTTTAGCGCATTGCAGGTTAACTGGATCGCGGCACTGGTTTTACTCAGTTTGCCGTGCTGCATTGCACGTTTAATGAGATCCGGATTGTTCCTGCGCCAGTTAAATGTCTTAAGTGCAGAGATTTTCTCAGACCATTGCTCAGGATAATCCGTTAGGAGGGTATATCCTAGTAGCCCAAGAGCCTGTAATCCAAGACCATGAGCGTGAATATAATCTTGTCGCAACTGAACCGGTGAAACCTCTTTTTTGATCGCTAACTGCCAATCCGGCATCACGTTGTAAATAGCCAACCAATATTGGGTAGCAATTTGGGTGCATTGTTCAAAATTGTTTTCTTTTGGATCCTTGCCCAATAAAGAACGGGTAGCCTGCTTGATACTGCTCAAAGTAAAAAGCTTATTGGACCGCTGGCTTATACCGGACTTTTCTAATTCAGTCATTCCAACGAATGGCTCGATAGACATCGCCAGATAACGTGCCAAATTCGAACTAGCATCGCGATGATCATAAAGTGACGCCAGAGATGGACTGGGCCGAATTGCGTATTTATTTAGATCCGCGAACATCTGTTGGCTGCGTTTTAAACCTTCATCAACAAAAAACAATACCGGAATATTATCCTGTCCCAGCTCAGGACGTGCGTCTAAAGCATCTTCTATCGCTTTACGGCGATGCTGACCATCATTGATCAAAATTTGCGCATCCATCGGCACACATAATGTACCCAAGTTATTGGACCCCTGAAACTCTTCAAACTGCACATCTACTGCAATGGAAGCCGTCAGGGCTGAAAACACATAATCTTTAGGATTTTCCAGAAGATAACGGACCATTTCAGGGATACGCGATTTATTTAGAGTCCGTTGTGCACGTAGCTCAGGCGGTACGTCATTTTCATCAAAACTGAAAATTTTCGGGATGATACGCATCGGGCACGTGGCGATATAGAAAGGTCGGCCAGCCTGAATGCCACGTATAGCAGGAAACGAGTAGCAGTAATCCGCATCAATATTAGCCATACTTTAATCCATCCAATGTATGTGTGAATCTGATGACGTGATATTTTACGTAATACCCTTTGTGACATACAGCTTTTTTGACGTAATTTTTTGCGTACCAACATCCATTTTCCGTTGAAAAAAATGATTCGCCCAAATTTCTTTCTTCCCATCTTGAATCGAAAATTTTTTTCATAACAAAATCATATAGATAAGAATGTAAAAAGGTATTTTAAAATCAAAAACACACTCAGAGGGAGTAAGAGTCATCAATGATTAACAAACGCGGAGGTGATCCCAGAAGAAAATGGACACAAAAAAAGTCGCCCTTGAGCGACTTGATTGTATCTTTTGGTGCCGAAGGCCGGACTCGAACCGGCACGTATTTCTACGGTTGATTTTG
>OKEV01000202.1_pt1 | contig 23198 bp, 37 predicted proteins | sample 1611141 | NCBI WGS metagenome assembly OKEV01 (sample SAMN04436713, study PRJEB24849) | human gut metagenome | biome: human gut; feature: NICU; material: stool | host: Homo sapiens | place: USA: Saint Louis, MO | collected 2010-08-30
ATAGCTATACCTATTAGATAATATGCATAGACCCCGCCCCAAGGGGCGAGGCTTCGATATTTTGATGAAAGCTTATTGAAGGATTTAATCCATGCTTCCTATAAAGAAGTTGTAAAAAAGCTACCTAAAACAAAAAGAAAGTTATTGCTGAACATTTAACTTGTGCATAATCCCCGTTTTTGGTATAATCACATCATACTTTTAAAGCGGGAAAAATCATGTTAGCTAAACCTTTAAAAAACAAAAATATTCTGTTTCATGGTCTTAGCGAAGATCGTTTCTCACATGCTCTTGCTGATGGTTTTTTAAAGCCATATACGTCTCATCGTATTCATAAAATACTACCTATAGTTTGGCGTAAAGATGCTGAATATGATAATTGTCAATATCATTTTGGCTGGTCTATGACAAGAAATATAGATGTTGCTAAAAGATTTGGTGGCGCTCCTATCATTCTTGCTTTTGATAAAGATAAAATAAGCCATAATTTTAAAATCAGCCCTGTTGACTGGAATGCTCAACGTTCTCCAGATATGCTACTAGAGAATGAGCAAGAAGAGTTTGTTTTCAGTGGTGGAGTTGTTGAATCTACTAACTACTTTAAAAAGAAAGCTGAAAAATTACTTGAGCTTATGGAAAGTCCTAACCTTTCAAATCAAGAAGAAAACGCATATTATGAAGAATATGAGAAATGTTTAGAATACAAAAGTTTATACAGGATTCCACAAGGTAAAAACTTATCATTGAGATATCTTGTAGGATTTTATCTCGAAGAAGAGTTGAAAGATCTTTACTGGAATATTACTTTTTTAGAAAATCATGAACTTTTTCTAGGTTATGTTTAAATCACTTGTGCATGATTTTAATAGTTGGTATAATGTTTTCGTCAATCAATAACCTATATAGGAAAACAAATGAATAAATTTTTTAGTTATTATATCCAACCGTTTTTTGGAGTTTTTGTAGCTATTTCAATGATTTTGATTGTTATTAGCGTAATATTTTATCAAGGATTTGTATTTTTCCAAACAAAATCAATAATTAAAGAGCATAATTGTGTTGCAACTGATAAAGTAACGCAAGAGTTTAATTCTACTAATAAAGGTGTAAGTTCTATTACTAAGGTATATTACAAATGTGATGACCGTAATCGTTGGTTGCGTAGTTATGATTTGTTTTAATCATGATTAAGGAGATTTTTATGAACTATCGTATTTATGACAAGGATAAGAGAAATATCCAAGGTTCTGCTGTGTTTCATATCTATGGATATGAAGTATCTTTTGGAAAAGCGTTTAACGGTCAAGTAAAAGTTGTTAATAATGAGCATTCTCGTGATTTTAAGGATATGGAAGAAGCAATGGAATGGATTAAGGATGAACAACAAAGGCAGTTTGACTTAGACGATTAAATTCAACTTTAAAATGAGGTGATATATGTTTACAAAAGGTGCAAATGTTATTGGAACGTGGAATATCGGTGGTCGTGTAAAACTCAATCGAGAAGTAAGAGTTGCTGATGGTAATTTTTCAGAAGATCATGAATTTACTATTGTTAAGGTATATTGTGGTGAAGGAAATGGTGATTTTTATTGTCTAAAAGATGATAATGGATTACAATTGGATGAAGTAGATGAACTAATGTTACGTCCTGCTGATGTGCCTGATTTTGGGCTTAGAAAGTTATGGTATAAACTAACCAGTAGAATGGCAATATTGAGTTATACAGTATAAATCATAAAAGGCTATTTCTATAGCCTTTTGTTTTTAAAAAATAGTTTACGGTAAAAGCTATAATGTGCTATAATCACTTTATAATAAACAAATATGGATAAATAAATGACAGATTTACTCCAACAATATAAAGACCTTGATAAATATTACACTAAAGATCATATTGCTGATATGTGTGTTGATGAAATGATTAAAGCACTCCCTCATGACGTAAAAGATTACCTTTTTATTGAGCCTTCCGCAGGTTCTGGCTCTTTTATTGATGCTGTTAAGGCAAAGGGACTTAAAATTAAAGGTTTTGATATTCTACCTACTCGTGAAGATGTCATTAAGAATGATTTTATTAATGAGGACCTAAATTGCCTGTTGAGCAATGAAGAACAATCCCAAAAGAAAATCACTATTGGAAATCCTCCTTTTGGGCGTAAATCAGCGCTAGCGATTGATTTTGTTAATAAGTCACTAGAACAAAGTGATTATGTATGCTTTATTATTCCTAATCAGTTTGAAAAGTGGTCTGTACAATCAAAAATAAACCCTAAAGCTAAACTGATTGCTAATATTGTATTACCAGAAGACTCATTTATTCTGGTAGATAAAACTATTAAACTGCGTTGTGTTTTTCAAATCTGGACAATGAAAGAAGGGTTTGAAGATTTAAGGATCCAAACAAAACCAGAAATTAACCATCCCGATTTTGTAATGTATCAATATAACAGGACTCCAGAAGCTGAAAAATATTTTGATATGGAATGGGATTTTGCTGTTCCTCGCCAAGGTTATAATGATTATACTTTCAAAGCATATTCTAAAGAAGAATGTGATAGAAAAAAACAGTGGGTGTTCTTTAAAGCGTCTTCAAAAGAAGTATTAGATAAGCTATTAAATATGGATTTTGTAAAACTATCGAAAAACAACTTAGGGTTGCCGGGATTTGGAAAGGCTGATGTTGTGAAACAGTACAAAAATATGTAATAAAAAGGCCCTCAAGGGCCTTTTTCCTTATCAGCTATCTTATATTTTAGGTATTTTTCGAACTCCTGATATTATGCCAAAAAGATTCTTTTATTAAATCATTAATAGCTGGTTCAAGAATAGATCGACAATAATTATGACGTTCATAAGTTTCTTCACGCTGCTTATCGTAAGTTAAATTATATTGATAAAACATTCTATATAAATACTTATTTATAGCCTCTTTAATAGATTCATCTTTAATGCTAGGATCATTATAAAAGTTAACTATTTCTTTTAAATCCAATGCTTTTTTGATAGCAGAATAGGTGATTGGAATATCATTATTATCTCTAAAATAAATTAATACTTGGAATATACTATTTGACATATCTAGGGCGACCCAATCAAAACAACCGAAATCGTTAAGCGAACATGAACTACGTCTGTTTTTCATTTGTCCAGCAACTATTTCATAAATGGTATAATGATCTGATTTTATTAATGATGTTTTAAAGTTTTTAGCAATGTAGATATTATCTTTAATAATGTTAAAAACTATTATACGAATATATTCATAATATTCTTCTGTTTTTTTAGAATATTGACCTTTATAAACATCATATTCTGGTAAAGAAGTAAGGAACATCCCTATTTTGAACTGTATGGTGCCGGGTAAAGATTTGCTATTAAAAAGCTCAAGAATGTTCTTAAAACGCAACATTGTTAAGAATGAATGGGGAGTAATTTTTTTATTGTTGTTATCTCTTAAATAAATAGCTGCTTCTGAAATAGGCTCTATCAAAGCAAGTGTTCGTCCCTTCCAAAGATTATCTAATGGATATTTATCATCGAAAAAATCTACGATATCCTGTGCGTTTCCTTTATAAAATATATCAAAAATGTCTTTCATATAGTATCCTTATTTGATTGTAGTAATAAATTTTCCGTATCTTCTAATATTTGTTTATAGAAAATATTTCCCACTCCGCTTAAATTTCCCAAAATATATGCAATAGATGTTTGTATATAAAGATGATTTTCTATTGCTGATTCAGGCTGATTTTCTTTTATATCTAAGTTAATATTATAACAAGGTAAACTAATTAAATACTTGTAAATATTTTCTCTTAAATCTTTAGGTAATGTCTCTGTTTCATAGAGTTCTCTAACTTTATTTAAATAAAAAGCATCTATTAAGCTCTGAGGAGTAATTTCTTTATTTTTATGATCTCTCATCCACACTAAAGAGTTAACTATTGGAATAAGTAATGATAATGCCCTACCATGCCACATAGCATTAGATTGAGATAACGCCAACTCTTTATTTATAATATCGATAATTTCATTTGAAGTACATTGATTAATTTTTTTTATAAAGTTATTCATATATCCTCCTTGAAAATATTATTGCTTAATTTCATTTCATTCAAAAAACGAGTAAATTGCATTTGAATATAGCCATGTTGTTCGCCAACAATATCCTGTTGTATATCTGCTCCATATTGGTACCCCGGCAATGAAAGTACATAACCATGAAGGATAGATTTAGCAAATATAGGTATTTCTTTATCTTCAAGAGTTTTATGAATATTATGTAGAAATAGGGATTCAGAGATAGATTGAATGGTTATTTTTTTATGTTGATAATCTCTTTGCCAAACAAGTGCTTTTATTACTCCAGAGATTAGAGATATTGCTCGCCCCTTCCACATATCATTATTGTCTTCATCAGAAAATATTTGTTTTGAAAGAAACTCAACAATAGAAGATGTTGAACCATTATTAAATATATTAATGTAGTTATCTTCGTATTTATTATTATTTTGTTTTTGATTTAATTTGGCAGAAAAGGTATTCCAATTTTTATAACCATGAGATTGAGATATAACATCAAGTATTTCTGAATGCTTAATATAGTAGCCTTTATTGGAGAAATTATTTTTTAAGTGATAAGCAAGATCCTTAATATCTTTTGCATTAGTAAGATTATATGATTTCATAGTTGTTCCTATTATATTTTTTACATCTGATTCTTTATTGAAATTATAGTTTTTCATTATAAGCTCCTCTTATTAAGCAATGTTTTTGGCATAGTTATCACCCATACCTGTTAAATATCCTACAGAAAGAACTATAGGTTTTTGTTTGAATATATGATCTAATTTTGCATAATATTGATCAGTATCACTTTCACTGTATCCTTGAAGGCTTGATAAGTATTGAGTCAATTTCAGTTGTAAATATGTAGGAAGTTTTGGTGAATGTTGTAATGCTATAATGTTTTTAAAATTAAGCTGTTCACAAAAATGATCAGGCGTAATGGATTCATTATAATTATTCCTAAGATAAACTAATACTTCTGTTATAGTAATAAGCAAGGCATCAATTTTAGTTTGCCAAATTGGATTTTTTTGTGGAACTGACTCTTTAATTAAAGAAAAAATATCATAAACTGTACCTGATAACATTAACTTATAAATATCAGTATCTTGCATATTATTTTCATTTAATGAATTAAACTGATTACGTACAAGATTATGAACTTCTTTTGTTCTTTTATTCTGATGTTTAACTTGTCTTAAGGAATTATACTCTGGAAGAGATAAAAGATATTCATTTAAGTTATTAATAATAGATAATGGAAGAATCTCTATCTTAGTAAATGATATTATAGAAGCTAAATCCATACTGTCATAAATAGAATTTTGATTAAAAGGTATGCCAAAATTGTCTCGCATAAAGACCAATGCACTAATAATACCTTTAAGAAAGTTAAAAGCCCTATTTTTACAAGAAGTATAATCAGTTGTTGCTGGCGTAAAGTGATGATTCAGCAAAAATGCGACAATTCCCCCTGCACTTTCTTTTCTTAAAAGCTCTTGTGTAATATCATAAGAATTTATAATAGAATGTTGAGATTTATTTTTTAATTGAGATGAGTAAGTATTCCAGTTTTTAAAACCTATGGCATGAGAAATACCACTGAGTATTTCAGAATGTTTTATATCATGTCCCTGCTGAGTAAAATACTTTTTAAGATGATAAGCTAAATCTTTCACATCTGATTCTTTATTAAAACTATAGTTTTTCATAATATTATTCCTTCTATATTAACTTTAAAAGTATTTTTAATGTCATGAAGGTGTTTTATATTACAAAAACTCAAAGTCTCTGTTATTTGTGATGATGTAATGGAATAGCCTTTAGATGTTAATGCCTTTGTTAATTTAAAAGCTAGTTTTTTAATGTGTGTTGCAGAGGCAGTGTTGTACACTTTACCCAATTTATATAAAGTCATAATTTTTCCTATTATACTGAATTGTTATATATTAAGTTTTTCTCGTTGCTTAATTCAATAAAATAGTTGAATTATGATTTATTAATTTGCGGTTTTACCATCTGCGATGCAGGAGAAAGGAAGGCTGCAGCCTTCCTATAAATATATTTAAACAAATAACAATGTCAAATTGTTTTTAAACTTTTTTAACTCGCTCATAAAATATACCTGTTATTATCCCTGCTACAAGTCCACCAAAATGAGCAGCAAAAGAAACATACTGAGAAGGTATTAACCCACTAAACATAGAGGTAAAATAAGATAATCCGTAGTAAAGCATAAAGAAAATAATAGGTAAAAGGTATAACCATTTCTTGGATACAACTAATGAAGAACAGATATATCCAAATAGAGCAAAAACAAGACCAGAAGCGCCTATATGAAGAGAGTTAGTTGAACCTAATAACCATGTTAAAAAACCAGAAGAAGCGATTAGAATAGCTGTTAGGCGCACAGGCTTACGCTCTATAAAGGTAATTGAAAGTAATAAACCAAAAAGAACAATAGAATTGTTAATTATATGGGTATAAGAAGCGTGTGGAACCCAAGATCCTAAAATAGCGAATATCTGGTTAAAAGAGAATGTTCTTGGTCTGATACCCAAAAAGAGTTCAATAAAATTACCGGGAATAATATGACTAAAAATAAATATAATCCACATAGGTAAGTAAATCAAACCGAATGTAAGACATATGTTTTTAAATCTTTGATGAATGTGTTCTTGCATTATATTGTCCTTTTATCCTATCTTTTAATTTCATAGAATATATCACAAAATATTTATTAATTAAATTATTAATATTGTTTATATTAATAAAAGCTATATAATAAAATATAGATGGAATAAAAAGGGTGAAATATGATAAATATAGATGAGCGTTTTAAGTTACTTATTGAAGATAAAGATATTGCCATAAAGTTTGAAGAAGTACTTAATAAACGCAAACAAACAACAGATGTTGCAGAAAGCGTTGAGTTAGCAGGAATAAAAGCATTAAAAAATATTCACCCTAATATAACTGCTATATCAATAGCTGGTCCTATATCAGCTCTCGCAGGAACAGTGGCTATAATGGGTGCTTCAAGTTTACCAATGTTGTCAGCAGCTTGTGGAGCCGCAGCAATTTATGGAGTATGTAAGTTTTCAAAAGAAATAATGAAATTAGGAAGCATGAATGATAATGAAAATGAACTAAAATCTATAATAAGCTTTGCAAAAAGAAATAAAGATGTATTTAATAATACAAATTCGATTGATAGTATAGAAACTTATAAAAAAATAGAGATAGTATATTAAATTCAAATCCTACTGAAAATGAAAAAAGTGAATTAATAAAAGAAGCTCAAAGAATAAATAACAATATAAAATTTGCTATAGAAAATGAAAAAGATCTCCAATGGGTAAATACTAAATTAGACCAAGGAGTAGATAAAATAAACTCTTTTAAATCATTGTTAAGAAAGAATCTAAAAAGAATACATGAGAATACATCTACAAATAATGTTTCTCTAAAAAGTAATAATAGATTAAAATAATAAAAAAGGCTTATTCGGATAAGCCTTTTTTTATTAATGTTTTTCTATAGAGAAGCTTTTTAAAATAGTTAGTTGTTCATCTAAAATAATCAAAGCAGCATTATGATCATTAATGCTTTTAAGTAAATCCCAATATATATCTTCTGATGCTGGAATATCTTTTTCTAATAATTCAATATCTATAATAATATTATTATTTATGTCAGATAAAGAAATACTATTTATATCTTCATTAAATAGACATTTTATAATATCGTTAGATTTTACATTTTGAACTATAAGGGCCGCATTGGGTATAATAATAAAAAATCCCTGCTGAGGTGAGTTTTCTTTAATAATAGTATATATGTTGTCATATTTTTTCATATTTTAGCCTTTTTAATTATATTATTATAGGATAATGTTTTGTTAAGATATTGCAAATAAATAATACTTTATGATAAAATAAAAACAACACATAAAAGGAGATATAAAATGGTATACAAAACATATAGAGAGTGGCTTGCAGAAGGTTATCAAGTAATTCAAGGTCAAAAATCAGTGAAGAAGAACAATGCTGGAACTCCTCTTTTTTCAGATAAACAAGTGGCAGAATTCGGTAAAAAAAGATACAGAGAAGAACATCAGGAAGAATACGATGATGAAGGAGAGCATGAACGTGATCAAATCTACGGATTGGATGGCTGGGGTCATTAATGGCTGATTTATTTACATCGGATCTACACTTTTTCCATGATAATGTGGTTAAGTATTCTAAGCGTCCTTGGACAGCAGAAGAACAAACAGAAATCCTGATTAAAATGTGGAATAAGCAAGTCAAGAAAAATGATAACGTTTATCATTTAGGTGATTTTGTATTCATGAGAAGTGTGAAGAATGTAGATAAGCTCATCGAGCTTCTCAAACGATTGAACGGTAAAAAATATTTTATCAAAGGCAATCATTGTGATGATAAGGTATGGAAACGTATTGCAGAAGAATCGGGTCTTGTAGAGTGGGTGAAGGATTATGCCAAAGTAATTATTAATGGCAAAAAAGTAATCATGTGTCATTATGCTTTTAAAGTATGGGATTCATCGCATTATGGTTCTTTTAATTTGTTTGGTCATAGTCATGGAAACCTTGAAGAAACAACAGGTAAACAGCTCGATGTAGGTATTGATAACTCTGTAAAAGTATTAGGAGAATACCGTTTGTTTACTTGGGATGATATTGTAAAATATATGGCGGAAAGATAAAACAAAAGCACTACGCGAGTAGTGCTTTTTTATTTACGATTTTATTTTAATTTTTCTATTATTCTATCGAACTCTTCTGCTTTGGTTTCATCATATTCCCACTTCATATCGAAACTATAACCATTTTTTTCACATAAAAGTTTATACTTGAGAATATAATCATTAAGATTAATTTTTCTTCTAGAGAGAGTGTCTTCAAAATCTTCATATAAATCTTTATCAATAATGGAAAATGTATGCTCATCCGTCATGAAGTACAAAAAATTAGAAAAGTTAGTATCAATAAAAGATATATAGCCATCTTCGTTAGTATACCAAAAATATTTCTTATATTTTCCAATAATTGAAGATTTTTCAGAATTAAATAAAAGAATAGAATCATTAAAAAAGTTTTTATAATCATCCTGAAAGAAATCTTTTATAATTTCTTTTGACGCATCTATTTTTATATTTCCACCAAAAAAGAGTACTGAAATAATGGAAAGATTTTTATTTTCAAAGTAATCTTGAATTAAGTCATTACAAAAGTTTTGCTCTTGTTGCGTCAATCTCGTCATTTGATATTCCTTATGATGATATATTATTTTAATTTTTCTATTAATCTATCGAACTCTTCTGCTTTGGTTTCATCATATTTCCAATTTATATCAAATATCCATCCATTATTTTTACATATATTTTGATAATTATGCAGTAAATTTTTAAAATCTTCAATACTGCAATCTTTATTATCTAAAGAAAACTGAAGCTCATCATAGTTTGAGTCAAAATAATATTCAAAAATATCAGAAGATAAAATCAAAGGTAATTGATGAACTTCATTACCCAAAAAAATAATATCTCCATTTTCTGAGATTAACCAGAAATCATCATTATATTTTTCAATAAATTTACTAAAAAAACTAGTAAATAATATATCTGAATTTGAGGCTAAAATATGAGTTTTATGATCATATGTAGTATCTAATAGTTGATATAATGTATCTTCATGTATTTTATTATCATAAGGTATTACATCATATAATATATTCAAATAGCTACTATTATTACATTGAGTGTATTCATTAATTAAGAAATTATAAAACTGTATTTCTTGTCGTGTCATATTATTAAAAATCATATAAACCTTTGATTTCATCATCTAAAGAAGGTTTATAGTTAGTGTCAAAATTCAATCCAAAATCTAAGCAAATATTTGAATATCGTTCAACAATTTCTTCATAAGAAAAATCATGTGAATATAAATAATCTAACACTAAATCATTATAATCAGGATCATTAAAATATTTAAAAATCATAGAACTAAAAAGAGCTATGTTTTGTATTTCTTTACATATTGTATAAAACTCTCCTTCTGAACCTGACTTCCAGAAAAAATCTTTATATTTTCCAATATAGGAGGAATCTTCACAAGAGTATAGGATGTCAGAATCTTTAATAATCTGATATATATATATTTATCAGAAAATAGTTGAAACATCTCTTTTTTTACTTCTTCTTGAAAGTCTAAAACAAGCTCACCATTATATAATACATTTGTTAGTTTTCGATTATCTATTTCACTAATAAAACTAAACTCTTTGTTGTTTATATTTTTCATATTTTTTAATCAAGCGAACAAATAAATTTATCAAAATCTTCTGTTTGCTGTTGCCAATATAAATCATTTTCATTATATTCTAAATCAAATTGCTTACAGAAAATTTTATAATCACCAATCACTTCTTTATAAGGAGGGTAATGATGCATTTTAAAAATATTATCTAATGCTCTTTTATCATTGATATCATATGCATAAAAAAGTTCCCTAAAAACATTACATGTATTTTGTATTTCTTTTCCTGCCCCAAATAACTCACCTTCATTCCCATAAATAAAGAAATCATTTTTATATTTACCTAAATAGAAACTATCTTGTGAGCGAAAAATAATTTCTGATTGTTCAAATATTTTTTGATATTCATTATTATAGGTATTTTTTATTATATTTTTTAATAAATCGTTTTGGTGTTTCATATTTACACAATAAAGAATACTTAAGAAGCTCTTATCTCCCTTATGTTTATGCTGTTCTTTTAATGCAGTGAGAAATATATAATCTTTATTTTTAATATTTTTCATAAAACTCCATTTATTATTTTAATTTTTCTATTATTCTATCGAACTCTTTTGCTTTGTTTTCATCATATTCCCACTTCATATCAAAAATATACCCATTTTTTTCACATATATTTTTATATTTGTTTATAAAATTTTCAATGTTAAGCCCTCTTGATTCAAATATATATTTTAAATCTTCATATAATTCTTCATCAAAAATCGCATAAGTATGTTGATCTGTCATAAAATATAAGAAACTGGAAAAATTAGTATCAATAAAAGATATATAGCCATTTTCATTGGCGTACCAAAAATAATCTTTATATTTTCCAATAATTGAAGATCGTTCTGAATTAAATAAAAATATAGAGTTTTCAAAAAAGTCTTTATAATCATTTTGAAAAAATTCTTTTATAGAATCGTAAGAGAAATTTATATCAATATTTCCACCATTGAAAAATTGTGAAATAAGAGAATTGTTTTTATTTTCAAAATCGTCTTGAATTAAGTCATTATAAAAATTTTGTTCTTGTATTGTTAGATTTGTCATTCATTTTCCTATTTAAAATATATTATCTGTCTAAAAGTATTATAATGAATATTTATCATTAAAATCTTTTGCTTGTTTTTCCCAATATTCATCTTCTTCATGGAATTCTAACATCATATTATTACAGAATTTTTTATAATCCATAATTACTTTATCATAAGAATTAAATCCTTTTCTTTGAAACATATCTTCAATAACTCTCTTATCATCTAAAGAAAAATAAAGAAGGTTTCTTAAAAAACTACAAGTGTTTTGTATTTCTTTACCAGCTCCCCAAAGCTCACCCTCACTAGTATAAACGAAAAAATGCTCTTCATATTTACCTAAATAAAAGCCATTTTTTATAGACATTATAAATATGCAATTCTTCAAGATTTTTTTTAGGTTACCACTGCCATATAAAGCATCTTTTTTTATATTTTCCATAGTTTCAGGAGAAGAACCAAAAAGAATATTCATAAAACTATTTTTTTCTCTTATTTTATAGTCATTTTCTAAAAAAATAATAAACTGTATTTCTTTATCTGTAAGTATTGTATTCATTATATATCTTATTTTCCTGAATATTTAGTTTTGTCATATGCCCCCATAATTATATAAAAAATTTATATCCAACTATTTTAAGCTTTTAATTATGTTTTTAAACTCTTTAGCTTTTTTCTCATCATAGTCCCATTTTAAATTAAATGTATAACCATTTTTTTCACAAATATATTTATATCTACTGATATAATCATCTATTTTTAGACCTCTTGATTCTAATACATATTCTAAATCTTCATAACCATCTTCATCGGATATAGAGCAAGTATGAGTTTCAGTCATAAAATATAATATGTCAGGCATGACGGTTCCAACAAAGCTTATTCCTCCATCCTCATTTGCATACCAAAAATATTCCTTATATTTTCCGATCAATGCACTTCTTTCTGCCCCAAATAAAATTATAGAGTTATCAAATAAAGATTGATATTTATCTTTAAAATACTCACATATTATATTTTTTGAAATAGTCTGATCAGCTATTCCACCATAAAATAATACAGAAAATATAGAAAGCTCCCCATTATTTATTTCATCTTGAATTATATCATTATAAAATAGTTGTTCAGAATTAGTTAGTTTTGTCATTTGGTATTCCTATAACTTATATTGAGAATAGAAATCCTCTGCTTGAGATTGCCAATAGTCTTCATCTTCGTTAAATTTAAGTTCTAATGATTCACAAAAAATACGGTATTCATTTGAAATAGATTCATAAGTATTAAATCCTTTTCTTTCAAAAATATCTTCAATAACAGACTTGTCATTTACAGGAAAATAAAAAACATCCCTGATAAGATTACAGGTATTCTGTATTTCTTTCCCTGCTCCCCATAATTCTCCTTCATTGCTATAAAGCCAGAAATGTTCATTTATTTTACCTAAATAAAAGCTATCTTGATTTCTAAAAATGATTTCTGACTCCTGAATGATTTTTTTATGTTTTTTATTATAAACATCTTTCAATGCATTTTTTAATAAATTGTTTTGATGTTCTGTATTAACACAATAGAGAATATTTAAGAAACTCTTGTTAGATTTATTTTTATGTTGTTCTCTTAAGGCTGCTAAAAACTTTAAATCTTTATTTGATAATTTCATTGAATTCTTTTTCCCCTATTAAATCAGGTAAATAATCATAGTGAAAATCATAACCATATACTTTACAAAATGATTGGTAATCATTTAATATATTGTCGTAATTAAAGCCTTTATTTTCAATATCTAAAATTCTATCCTCTTTTTGTCTTTCATCAAAAAAATTACCTGTCCAAAAACTAAAAGCAGTGTAAATTATATCATCAATAGATTTGCCAATATAAGAAAGATTACCATCTTCATCACAAACCCAAAAATAATCTTTATATTTTCCAAAGTAAGTAGAATATCTCATGACAAAAAGAATATCGGAATCAAATATAATCTTTTTATAAGAATCTTTAAATGTTTCATTAATCTCATCATAAAAATATGGTTTCATATTATTGTCAAAAGGATGACATTCAAATAAAACACTAAGGAAACTACTATCATTTTTTAAATTGTAGTCTGCTATTAAAGCATTTAAAAATATAAACTCCTTATTTATAATTGAATTCATGATATTCCTCATCAAAATATATTATTTTAATTTTTCTATTATTCTATCAAACTCTTTAGATTTTTCTTCATCGTATTCCCATTTCATATCGAAACTATACCCGTTTTTTTCACAAATATATTTATATTTACTGATATAATCTTCAAGCTTAAGATTACTTGATTCAAACATATCTTCTAGGTCTTCTTTAAAATCATCATCTGTCATAGGTACTATATGGCTTTCCATTATAAAATATAAAAAGTTTGGTAAACTTGTATCAACAAATGAGATATAACCATCTTCATTAGAGTACCAAAAGTATTCTTTATATTTCCCTATAACAGAAGACTTTTCGGCACTAAATAGAAAAATAGAATTTTTAAAAAAGTCTGCGTAACGATTTTGAAAATCTTCTAATATAGCAGTTTCTGCGAGTTCTTTATTAACTATACCACCAAAGAAGAATACATTTAAAATTGATAAATCTTTATTTTCTATCTCGTCATTTATTAAATCATTATAAAAGTTTTGCTCTTGTTGCGTCAATCTCGTCATTTGATATTCCTTATGATGATATATTATTTTAATTTTTCTATTAATCTATCGAACTCTTCTGCTTTGGTTTCATCATATTTCCATTTCATATCAAAAGTATAATTATTATTTTCGCATATTGTTTTGTACTTGAATATATAGTCTTTTAGTTCTATATCCCTCTCTGATAAAAAATATTCAAGATCTTCATAACCATCTTTATCGCATATAGAAGAAGAATATATTTTACACATAAAATAAATAATATTTTGAATAGAAGTATCAATAAAAGATATTGTTTGGTCATCATTAAAATGCCAAAAATATTCTTTATATTTTCCAACAACAGAAGATCGTTCACCATCAAAAAGAATAATGGAGTTTTGGAAAAGTTGTCTGTATTTATCACCAAAAAAATCTTTAATTAAGTCATCAACTCTATTATTATCCGCAATGCCAAAATTAGCTAAAGTTAATAGAATACTATCATTCTTATATTTTTTTTCATCATTTAGTAAATCATGATAAAAGTTATTTTCCTGAATATTCAGTTTGGTCATATATATATATCCTATAAGTCGTATAAACATAACGTTTTATTTCTAGAATATAAATTGATAAATGATATCTTTAACTGATTATATTCTAAAACATCATTTCTTTTCAATACAAGAAGTGTAGCATAATCCTTCAATGTAGCAAACCTTAATGATAATGAATCTAGAGCATCTTCTACAGAGTAATATTTATTTCTATGTAAATTGTAGGGGAGGTTTATTGATGTTGCATTACTTGCTAAATATATATATCAAGGAGAACGATCATCTGTTTTATTTTGTAAAAGTAAATCTTTACGTGTTATTGTTTTTCTCAAAAAAAATAATTCAAGAGCTTTATATGAAGGTATATGGTCTCTCTCAGTAATAAATTTTTGAGATTTTAAGGCAGAAAATTGATCTACATTATAAAAAGTACTTTTTTTATCATTAATAGGGATGATGCCTTTACTATCTGTATATTTTTTAAAATTTTTACCAGTTAATGTGAATATTTTTTTAATATCATCGATGTTATTACATATTACTTTATTCTTTCGATCATAATCGTCAGCAATTTTTTGAACAAAAGCAAACTCAGTAGCAAACTCGGCTGTTTTTTCTAAATCATCCTGATCTTGTTTAGTTTTTAATGATGAAGATGGATAATCAATAGTTATACCAATTATATCAATTCCCATTTTATCAAGAAGGTTAACATATAATTGATCATCATTATTATCAATATTCTCATAATATTTATCCACAGCTTTTGAAACGAATGCATCTGTTTTAGTAGGATTTTTCTCTAAATAATTATCAAGTGCCTCTGGTTGCCTTGCGATCTGAAAAACAGAATTATCAACAGATAAAATACTATATGTAGCATAAGCAGCAAAAGCTCCAGATGCTAAAAAAGGATGCTTAACTACAGTTTTCACAGTTTTACCAGCAACCAATACAGCAGCTCCTTTAGGAGCTTTTTTAAAGACAGCTTTCAAAGTATCTTTCGCCTTAGCTACTTTATCTGGATGTTCAGCAATGTAATCAGAAGCCTCTGTTATTGCATTGGCTGAAGCATGTGAAGAAAAAAGTATAGAACTGAAAACTAAACTCATTAATATTTTTGTTTTCAATTTAATCTCCTAATTTTTAATAAATATACATTATTTTTCATATATTTTTAAAAATATAATATGAGAAAAACTTTTATTTTAGCTTTATATATAGCATAATAAAATAAGATTAAATGAGAGGATGTATGGCTGTTTATATAGATAAAATGAATGCTCAATACAGAAATATGATAATGTGTCATATGTTAGCAGATACAGAACAAGAGCTTATTAATATGGCAAAAAATATAGGCGTAGATCCTAAATGGATTCAATATCAAGGAACCTATAAAGCTCACTTTGATATCTGTTTAGCTAAAAAAGAGAAAGCTCTTAAGTTGGGTGCTATTGAGATAACACATAGTCAACTAAGAGCTTTATTGAGGGCGAAAAAGGTAAATATGGAAGAATATAAAGTTTAAAAATATGTGCGTGGAAAATATTTTTAAAATGCGAATAAAAAATAAATTTATAATTTTTTGTTTTTGTGTTATTATTTTACAAAAAATAAGAGGTGATAAATGAAAAAAAACAAGAAATATTCAAAAATAACAGAGCTTAATAATTTAAAAGATTATATATTAAATAAGTTAGATTATGGAGATATTTCAGATGATTTTTTATATGATTTTTTCCGCAAAAACAAGTTAAAGAATAAAAAAATTGTGTTCGGACTAATTTTTTTAGAAAATTTTATACCAATTGATGGTTATTCTGAAAGAGTTAGACTTATTTTGAAAAAGATCGATAAAAATAAACGTAGAGATAAGATAGAAGACTATAAAAAACTAACAGAAAATAAACTAAAGGAATCGAACATAAGCAATATTTTTTGGCATGATTTTTTTAATAAAGGAAATATAAATTTAAAAATATAGTTTTAGGAATAGAAAATTGTGAGTTTAAAGATTTCGAACCTATAAAGGGCTACGAAGATAGTATTACAGCTTATAAATCTTATAAAATAGAAAAAGATATAAACGATCAAAAAAGAAAAGAAGAAAATATAGAAAAAAGGCAAAAAGAATATCAAGAAAAGGTAGATTATTACAGAAAAAATAATAAAGAAGATTTATCAAAAATAAAACTTGATAATATAGACGAAATTATAAGGCTTAAAAAGCAGGATAAGAATTATTATTTTAATGAGTTATGGATATTAATAAAAGAAAATACGATTATAGAAAATAATCATAAAAATAAAGAACATATAAAAAATGCTATTATAGAAAAATTCTTTAATTATATAGAACCTGAAATAAATCTTTATCTGGCTATTGAGCTTTTCCCTCATCTTACAAATATGCTTGTTAATGATTTTAAAATCGAAACAGTTTGTGAAGATTTAGGTTTTGATGTTTCATATTATCCTAATCAAACGAAGAAAAAACATAAAAAAGAGGATTATATAACAATAGCAGATATATTAGATAATAATTACGAAGATTATACCGAAGCAACATATATATCTGGAATGGGGCTGACTACAAATCCAATAGGATACAATATAGAAAGAGAAATAGAATCTATACATTATAAAGTAATAAAAGAAATACTGTTTGATGTTGTTAATTTTGAATCATTCAAGGAAAATGAAAAATATGATGATTATGAATATTTTATAGAAGCTATATTAGAAACATCTTTCATAATAGAGCTACTTGATAATAGCTTCGATTATTATCAAATAATAAAAAATGTAAATATTGAGGAATTATTTATGATTTATAATAACGAGGTTAGTATAAATCAATATAAACAGTTTTTATTAAATTAGGTTTTCAATAAAACCTATAGTACTCGCGGTAGCTATAGGTTTTATATTATTAAGAAAAAATAGATGATAGCAAACCATCGTATGGATTTTTCACGCCGATCCATTCAAAGAACTCTTTACTATTTATTTTAATATTATGAGCATTATCGTCCCCATTAAATATATGATTAGGTAATGCTTTTAAATAAATTTGAGATCGCCTTTCCTGATGCATTTTTTGATTTTTATCTAATTCGCTTGCCTGAAAATAAAGAACACCTTCTTTTTTAGAATATTTAAAAATGTTTTTATTTTTTGATTCAGATATAAATAAATCTTTCCATTTTTCTATACCACTTTCTCTATAATCATTTAAGCGTCCTTCTCCAAAATATCTTGGTAAAGGCATTCCTGCTTCTTCATAATAGTCTTTAAATATTTCTCTTGAAACTGAAAGGAAATCAAATAAACCATTATCATCATTTTTAACAAAATGAATATTATTATCTAAAGCCTTTTCATGAAAACGAACAAGAAAGTCTTGGAATAAAGATGTGCTAAGTTTATCAATAATGTTTGTATAATATTCCAGAGATTCCTGTCTTTTTGTTTCAATGAAAGGTATATCAAGCTTAACGTAATAACTTCTTCTGGTTGCTCTTTCATTCATTGAATAATTAGAACAGTTAGTAGTTCCAATGAAAGCAGGATATTCTTCATTACTTTCATCAATAGTATTAGAACAAGATACAATCAGATTTTCTCCAGTTCCAGTGAAAAAATTCGCCGGGATTTCATCAACCATTATAGGAAAAACATTATTTTCCCTAAACATCAATTTAATATTTATTCCCGTCTCAACAGTTTTAGAGCTTGGAGTATTATGTAGAGAGATCCTATCGTAATCAATAAAAGCTTTAATACTTTCGTCATCTTTCATCATTTTAGAGATGCAACGAAGTAAAGAGCTTTTCCCTGAACCTGCTATACCGCCTATAAACATAAATAATGGTATGTGTTGCCTTGCCTCATTAATTAATGTCCTTTTTCTTATCAGAGAGATAAATGGTGATGTGAAAGCGTATAATATAACTTCAAAAATCTTTTTACCAATTTCATCGTTATATTTAGAAACATATTTTTCATATCCTCTAATAATAGAATCAATGTTTTGTAATGATTTTGTTATTGTTTCTTTATCTTGATATTGAGCATACGGTATTATTTTTTCTTCTTTTATGACAACAATATTTCCTTCCTTATTTTGAAGAGACATATGATTATCTAAACGTTTTAGATTAAATCTTTTTAGATGATCTTCTTTTTCCATTTCAATTGAATGGACCTGAATAGTTTCTTTAATTATTTTTTGAATATTTGTCCCCCCTTTTTCTAGTCTAAAAGGAGTATCTTTTTTCTGAGATTTAATAATTGATTTTTTAATGACCTTATACGTTTTTTCTATTTCAATTTTATCTTTGGTAAGATTATTCAAAATTTCTGGAACTTCACTTTGTATTTTAACCAAAGTATCTTTTGGCAAAAGATCTTCTTCTATTTTCTTTTCTATATTTTCATGCAGCTCTACTATACCTTCATTTATAATGGTTTCTTTCTTTTCATTACTTAAGTTAATAAATACAGGTTTATCTATTTTATTAAGCTCATCAGAATTGATAGATGTTTTTGATTCGTTATTATCAAGGGAAATTATATTTAACGATGTTGAATCTTTTAACTCTTTTTTAGATTGTTTTAATTGTTTTTTCATGCTGGAAGATATGAAATCAAAGGTATATTTGCTAAGTTCATTAAATCTATTTAAATATAATTCATATATTTCTTCATTATTATCAAAAACTAAAATATCTTCAAATTGTGGAATTTTTGTATTTAAAGCTTGTTCTGTTAAATTAGCTGATCCTAAAATAACTCTAGTTTCACTTTTATCTTTATTAGAAAGAATGAAGAATTTAGAATGTATAGGATATAATGGACTTTTTAGATTTATCCTGTTGGATAAAAGTTTATCTTGTGTATCTTTATCCAGTTTGTTTATAAAATCTATAGCGTTTAAATTTATGATTTTACTAATATTTTCATTATAGTTTATCTTATTTATTATTTTAGTTTGGTAGTTATCATCTTTTATCCCAATAATAAGAGTGATTTTTTTAAAATGGTTTAAATTTTTAGACAAATAGTTAGGAGAAAGTGAAAAGGTAGAGCCTATAAATTCGTCATCATAGATTTCTGGAAAAAGTTCAAAATTATCATCTGCAGGCTTAAGATTATGAACAATATTTAAATATTTACTCATTTTAATACCTCTTTGGTTAGACATTTGAATAAATATTATACCATATTGTATGTTTTATAATCAATTTTTACTTAAGAATATAGAATTTTTATCCACTTATTTAAGTTTAAATGATTTTATATAAAATAAAAGGAGAAGGGAACTCCTTTTATTATCTTATAAAAAATAATTATAACCCTTTATTTTTTAATAAATCTTCTAAAAAATTGGTTAATTTCATTTTATTTTCTAAACTTAAATCTTCAATCTGTTTTTCATTTTCAAATATAATATTGTGAAACCTTTCTTCTTGTTCAATAAGTTCTTTATTGAGGTATAAAATTCCATAATTTTTAGGATCTTTTTCTTCATCAGAAGCACCAAAATTAAAGGCACCCACTTCATTAGTTATTTCACAAAAAACAGTTTGACCATTTCTTTCAATTGAAAAGGTATTGTTTTCATTTATCCCGGTGATAAAAACATCTTCTGTTGGTATGGAGGATTGAGCAGAAACAAAAAACACTTTTTGACCTATTTTTAAATCAGTATATTTCATTATTATTTCTCCTTTTTTGTATAGTATTATAAGACCATTATTTAAAAAGTAAAATTTATTTTAATATTGGCTTACTAAAGATTTTATATACGAAATATGATATATAAAAATTAATCCAGAAATAGAGATTTTTTAATATTTTAATGAAATCATATTCTTTTTAAATATCAGAAAAATAATTAATATATTGTCCTTTTAAGGTATAGTTATTAAAAATACACCATTCAACATATTTTTTTAAATCATCAAGATCTTGTTTGTATTTAATATCATTAAGCAATGATTTTTTAGGGTTTGAAGAATTTCGTACAGATAATTCAGCAAAAACAAAAGGAATATCAAAGAAAGATGAACATATAATATCTTGTTCAAATTCATCATCTATAGTAAAAATAGAATCATCAGGCATTAAGCCAACTAAAGTTGCATAAATATGTTCAGACATATACAACCATTTAATATGTGAAAATTGTAATTTTTGATTATCGTCAGCAAAAAAATAATTGAAATCTTTTTCATCATCACTTTCAAAGAAAAAAGCTCTTTTGAGAAAATCTGTTTCCTTAATTTCTTCAATAATCTCTTGTTTCATAGCATATATCTTATTAATCATTTATTGTCAGATTTCAATATACTTTCTTGTAATAATCTTATATCTCTTTTTTCAATTTTAAAGCCTTTTTTATTGCACCATTCTAAATATTTTTCTAAATCGGCTCTATATTGATTGTTTTCTGCAAGTGTGGCAATATGGTTTTTACCGACTTCAACGGACAATCTAAAAAAAAGAAAAGGAATATCGAAAAAAGAAACGCATAATATATCTTGTTCAAAATCATCATCTATACTAAAAATAAAATTGTGATCTGTAACTCCAATTAATTTTGCATATCGATTATAAGATGAATATAACCATTTTACACTTGAGTATTTTTTTATGTCATTTTTATCTTCAAACATATAGAAAAAATCTTTTTCATCATCACTTTTAAAAGCAAAAACTCGACTTAAAAAATCTGTTTCTTTAATTTCTTTAATAATCTCTTTATTCATTGTATATACCTTATAATAAAATGTGTATTTATGGTTTTAATATATCTAAATATTTTTCATCTATATTTATATTATTATTTTTACACCAATTAACATAAAATTTAAGGTCTTCTAAATAATCTTTATAATTAGGATTGTTATGCAAACAATGCTTAAAATCTCTTTTCCTGATATAAACGTCTATTATATAAAAAGGTATTTCAAAAAAAGAGTTGCATAAAATAAACGTATCTCCTTCATTATCCATAGTAAAAACCCTATTATCTTCAATAATCCCTATAAGAGCGACCTGTGAAAGAGTTGTCAAATAGACCCAATTAACAAAAGAAAATTGTTTTCTTAATTTTGAAGTTGGTAGCATGTCGTGGATATGTGATTTATCATCACCATAAAAATGAAAAACATTACTAAATCTTTCATCATTTTTTATTAACTTCATTAATTCTTTGATATTCACTATATATTTCTCCAATATTTATTGATATAAACATAAATAAAAATTGCGTTTAATTAATGTTTCATTTGCTTTAATGTAATCTGTTGGATTTCTAAATTTAAATAACGTAAGATAAGCACTAAAAAAGGCAATATCTTTTGCAGTTGCCGATTTAAGATTTTTAGCGTCACTCACACTTCTTTTTATATTTCTTACACCATAGGTTCTACTACCTTTTTGATGTTCACTAGTAAATATTGTAATCGCGGTTAAGTTATCATCAAGAGCCTTATTATACTTTCTTTGAGGATTTAATATCACGCCTTGTAATGTAATAAAATTATGAATAGTTTTATATGAGGGTATTTGACAGCGACCTAAAAATCTGAGTAAATCTGATTAAAATAAGGAACATCCTATGCTCAGTATAGCTCAAAAAGCAGCAGAACTCGGTATATGGTCCGGTGTATATCCGGGTCTAAAATGACAATAAAAGTAAAGGTAGTAAGCAATAAATAAAAGTTTGTTTCATAAATTATCCTATTTTAAAAATCTATTATAATATATTTAATTTATATAACAAAAGTGTAAAAGATTATTTTTAAAAAAGTAAAAAAATATAATTTGATAAAAATAGAGCCTATATCAATTCGAAAAAGAAACAATTAAATAAAAAATACAATTATGGTGAAACCATAATCATAATGTTAGCAAGAGATTTATAATCGTCGTTATCATTTTTACAAGATAGTGCAATATCGCTTGGAGTAAAATCTGATACTTTACCTGATATTATTTTAGCATTATTTATTATAGTAGTAGTGTTAGAGTTTTCTCTACCATAATATTTAGCTGAACTATTCAAAGAGTTTGGAACAACAACATATCCTTTATTTAGCATATTCATAGCAATGTCTATACATGTTGATTCAGGGATTATTGCTGAAATATTCATTATTCCACCAATAGAGTAACCTATAGATATAGTTGTTTCATTACCGAGAGAGTATGTCATGCCGTCTTTTGTAGCGACATCTTTTGTGATGAATGATAAAATTTTATCATCAATAATAAACGCTTTATTAGTAGCTATAGCAGTTCCACTTAAAAGTGTTCTATAATTTTCTATAATTATATTTAATTTAGAGCTTACGTTAGATGCTATCATTTTGCTTTTTACAGATTTATAAGCAAAAAAAGAAGCAACTATTATAGCAGAGGCAATAGCAAAAACCAGCAAAATTTCTAACAAAGAAAATCCTTTACGTCTTTTTAAATTTTTCATAGAGCCTCAATAATTTAACATTTATATAACCTATATTTAAAATATATAC
>OKEV01000213.1_pt1 | contig 21474 bp, 23 predicted proteins | sample 1611141 | NCBI WGS metagenome assembly OKEV01 (sample SAMN04436713, study PRJEB24849) | human gut metagenome | biome: human gut; feature: NICU; material: stool | host: Homo sapiens | place: USA: Saint Louis, MO | collected 2010-08-30
GGTGTGTCGTCAGGGCTTCGAACCCTGAACCCCCGGATTAAAAGTCCGGTGCTCTACCAATTGAGCTAACGACACATATTTTGGTAGATGTGGAGAGACTCGAACTCTCAACCTTCGGCTTAAAAGGCCGCTACTCTAACCATTGAGTTACACATCCATCTTTGGTGGATCCTGTGGGAATCGAACCCACAACCTTCGGATTAAAAGTCCGTTGCTCTACCAATTGAGCTAAAGATCCAAATAAAAAAGGCTCCACTAGGGAGCCTCATCTTTTTACGACCGCGAGATCTTATGATCCCAATCGCAATAGATTAGACCCCTGTTTTACCTGTTTTTTCTGTTTGTAAGATACTGTTGTTAATACTGTCATTTTATTCACCTTTAAATTAGTTAATTTCATTTTGTGGTAGGAATAGTGGGACTCGAACCCACAACAAACTGATTAAGAGTCAGCTACTCTACCATTGAGTTATATTCCTATATAGAAAGATAAGTATCTTTTCAGTCGAGCCGACTTATCCGTATTCTTTCAACGGTGAGCTGATAGCTGTTGCTGCTCATCTTTCTTGGTACGCATGACTGGACTTGAACCAGTGACCTTTCGGTTATCAGCCGAATGTTCTAACCATCTGAACTACACACGCATTTTTGGTGAAAATAGTAGGACTTGAACCTACAACCGTTCGGCTATCAACCGAATGCTCTACCAATTGAGCTATATTTCCATTTTTTGGTGGAGACGATGGGAATCGAACCCATAACACGAAACTTGCAAGGCTTCGTCGCTACCCTTAGTACATGCGCCCCCATTATACTTCTTTTTGGTGGAGTCACTGAGAATCGAACTCAGTTCCCAAGCTTGCAAGGCTCGAATTTTAACCAAATAAACTACAACCCCATCTTGGTGGAAATAGCGGGACTCGAACCTGCGACCTCTCCCTTATCAGGGGAGTGCTCTACCAACTAAGCTATATTTCCAATACTGGTGGAGGATATGGGATTCGAACCCATCTGATTCCTTCGGTGCAAGCGAAGTGTCCACTCCAAGCAGACCCAACCCCCATATTGTTTGGTGGAAGCAGTAGGACTCGAACCTACCACCTCACGGTTATCAGCCGTGTGCTCTAACCAACTGAGCTATGCTTCCTTTTTTGGTGGAGCCACCGAGAATCGAACTCGGTTCCGATGTGTGCCACACATCAATTTTAACCAGATAAACTACAGCCCCATATTTTATAACCTTTAAATCTTTTCTTTTTTACTATCTTGTCTTCATGTTTTATATATTATGATATCTTTTTCTTAAAATCAAGCTTTTTTTATAACTTTTTTAAAATATTTTCTTTTAAATCATATACTTACATTAATACAATAGGCAATCTTCCAAAACTTTAAAGTCAGCTTTGGTTTTTCCTTTCGCCCATAAAAAAAGACTCCTATTTCTAGGAGCCTTTAATCTTTTCGATTATGGACTAAGCACACGCCAGCCCTCGGCTCCTAAAGAAACGTTTTTTCGCAATGATAATTGCTGCAATAGCTTTCGCACCGCTTGCGATTACCGCTGCAGTGTTTTTCTTAGCTTTTGCGTTGAAATTAGTAAAAACGTTCATTATAGAAACCTTCCTTAAATTATGTATTAAATTTATTATTACATACTAAAAAGTCAAAATCAAGAGGTTATTTAATTATTTTGATATTATTTTTAGAGTTGTGCTATTATATATCTTAACTTTAACCATATTTCGAATAAAAAATGTTATATAATAGCATTAAAACTTTCTAATTAAGGAAAAACGATATGTCAAAAACTTTCTTATTTTCTGGTGAGATTATTAAACACTCCTTAGTTGAACATAGAAAACATTATATATTACAAGATGACTACTATTATTCTCTAACTATGAAAAATAGTAAGAATGAAGTTATAGAATTAATATTAAAACTACATGAATTATTTTATAATGATTCTAAATACTTTTCTGTTTTATATAAAATAAAAAATAATAGAAGATTTTCTAGTCAGATTGAAAAAAATAGTTCTTTAGATAATGTATCCAGTTATTATATGGATCATAAAAAAGAATCTAATTTAGATACTCTCAACGAATCCTATGATCAAAAACCATTCCTATTACCAAATCATAAAACATTCATAGCAAGGGATGTTATAGTAAATAGAAATTTCACCAGCATTATGAAAGAAGGTAATTTTTTAGAAATGGTATTTCAAAAAGTTATTAATAATGATAGATTTAAGGTAAAATTTTTAGATTCTTTATTATATAATTATGATTTTTTAAACACCAATTCAGATTCAGCATTATACAATACATTAAAAAATAATAAAAGATATCTATTTTTATATAGAAAAAGTTCTAATGATAATGGCATCATTGAAAATAATATACCATCTTATTTGGTTAGTGAAAATGGTTATATTTTTTTCAAAAACCCTGATATTTTGGAAATATATCAAAATACTAACGATTATAAAGAATTAGATAATATCTCTCAAAAATATATAGAGCATTTATCCATGATTAAAAACATAAAACAAAACTATATTCCAAATCAAGCAACAAAAGCCATTCTTGCCGATCATATTATGTATGATAAAAAACTGTCTAAAAGACAAATAAAAAGAGAGCTTAGCAAGTTAAATTTAATCTAACTAAAAGGAGACGGCTCTCCTTTTAGTTTCTAACAAGTCATTCTTCTATTTTTTCTTTTTACTTCATCCTCAACAAATTCTTGTTCCAATTGTTTTTTTATATAACCTAATATTGTGATCGCAAACATGCCCGTTGCAATACTGTTTTTTTGACATTGTAAAGTCATCTCTAAAGGAGACTCACATATTAAATCATAATGAAAATGTGATGTTATTTCATCCTTACTTAGCTTACCTAACTTATTTTTGGCAGAAATCTGTTCTTCTGAACAAAAATCTTCATCCTCATCTTCATGTAAAATGACTTTTTCTTCTTTTTCTTCTGACAATTGTTCTCTAATATTATCTAAGAATAAAATTAATCCATATGGATCATTTCTTAACTGATTACCATCTTTGTCTTGAATATGAAAATCAAAAAAACCATTAAAATGACTGATTTCAACGTTTTCTGTTTTTAAAAGACTTTCTATTTCATTCTCTGGTAGATTTAAAGTAACTTCATTGATCTTTAGATATCTATTCATGATTAAACCCTCTTAATATTATGATTATTATATCCTATATTAAAATCTTTATCCATTTATATATTTTCATAAAATACAGTAAGTTATTTTCACTCTTGAAATATTTTCTTTTTTAACATATACTTTATGGTATCTTATCACATTTAAAAGGAGGGGCTTATGCTAAGTCGTTTCATAAATCATGTAAAACAAGGAAAAGGATTTATATTCACAAAAGATTTTCTTGTTGTTTCAGTTATAACCGTTTTAGTTTCTGTTTTAGTTGCTTCAAATTCTTTAATTTCTGGAGAAGCTCTTACTTATTTTGGTGGTGTCTTTACTGTTTTTATTCTTTCTACAATAATTACAGAGTTGATTTCTTTTAAGGGGAATAATGAAAAAAAAGAAGAAAAAAATACGCCTCTAATGCTAGAATATAAATGGGATTTTAGTAAAGTTAAAAATAAAAGACAACTTGATGATGATGATAAAACTTTAATCTTAAATCATGCTAAAGAAAAGTATAAAAATAGTCCTACCAAGTTAATATTATTTGAAACTGAACTTTTTGATAAGCCTTCTGTTTCTTTGAAAGATATTAAAACTAAAATCAGTGAAATAGAAAAGATTACTATTTAAGAAATAAAAAAGCTCCGTCAGGAGCTTTTATTCAGCTAAAGATTCATTGATTTCATACTCTGAATAAATATAGACAGGCTCTCGTTCGCACCTTCTTCCATTTATAGCTTTATTTAGTTGTTCTTTTACATACTTTATATTGGATGTATAGATAATCTGACCTTGATTTATTTTTTCCCCTTTTACAACATCTTCTATACTTTCAAAAAATTCTTTTTTATTTATTATGCGTAAAAAGTCATTTGAAGCTTTGTCTATTTTTACACTATTTATATTTTTATAATTTACATAACCTAAATATTTAAACATCTTATAGGATTCTTTATTTTCTATATAATCTGTTATACCATCACCATCTCCTGATATAACTATCTCATAAACAATGCGACCATCTCTTTTCAAAAAATATAAAACATACATAGAATTTTCTGGATACGGATAATTAAATTTTTCACAAATATTATTCATAATCAATTCCTTATAGGGGTTTTATATATTTTAACATCTAAGAAATAAAAATATAGTCTAAAACATAAATTTGAAATCAATTTTGTGATGCCGTATTATATTTTTATTTTATTATTAAGGGTTATTTTATGAGTGATTATTATCAACATGGCTATGTTATAGATATTAATAGTTATGGAACTAATTCCATCGATATTATAGATGACGAAGAACGCGATATTATTAAAATTACATATAATATAACTATCAAAACGAATGATGGTTCTATACTTATTTTAAAAAGCAACAGTATAAAAAAAATTGAGAAGAATAAAGAAATTCATTTTATGTACGATAAAAATGATAATTACATATATAGTATAATTGAAAACCCAGAGCAGCTTTGGGAAGAGTTAAAAAATAATAAACTTCGACTCAATAATAAACTCTCTTTTTTAAAAATCTTAAAAGAAAGTATAAAAAATTTTGCTCTACCTACTCTTTTACCTACTTCTCTTATTATTTTTGTAATCATTTTCTTTTCTGGTGAAACTTATAATTTTTCAACAATTATTTCAGGATTTATATTTTATTGGTTTTTCTTTTTATCAATTTTATCTATTTTATTATCAATGATTCAATACCCTACTTTACATTTTATTCATTCAAATATGGAAAGTGATTGTTTCTACTACCAGTCATTCATTAAAAAATATAATAGGTCCAAATTAAATTTAAAAAAGAATGAGGATATAAAAAATGAATATATTCAAGAAAAATAAAACAAAAAAAGAACTACCAGTAAGAATAAAAATATTGAGAACTTGGCTGATTAATGCCAGTAAAGGATTTGCCTTTCTTTCTTTTACTTTATTTACGGCTTTTTTATTAAAAGAACCAGAGCTTGTTCTAAATAATACTAGGTATTTTTTATATTCTTTTGTTAACTTTTCTATTTTATTATACTTCTTAACTATGGTAGGAACTTTTTTCTCATATGAACTATATAGCAGTATTAAAGATATGGTTTCAAAAACACCACAGGCAGAAAGAGATGAACTTTTAAAAAATATAAAAAATAATAATCCTAATCTTTCTAAAACACAACAACTTTGTCTTGAGCATATTGTAAATCAAGATAAAAAGATTTCATATCTTTCTGTTATTAAAAAAATGGAAAAAATAAAGTCTTGACTTTTATTTAAAAATCAGATTTTTTTGTCAACCAAAATGGTTTACAATTGCGAAAGTCAACCATTTTGGCTGACGACAAAAATTGAAAAAGGGCCTTGAAAGACCCTTTTTTTATTTTATTTATGCTTATTCTTTCTTTTTTTTGCTAAAATCATATATTTTTTTAAAAATAAATTTCTGTTTAGCTCTATGATATTTCTCCATATATATATACTTCTGGAATAATTCTTAAACTAGTTCCAAAATATACAAAATCAGAGAAAGAATAGGTGTTTTCGTTATACCCACAACATTCACAATGATCATAATATGGGTTTTCGTTAAGATATTTATCAATATTGTGACGAACTTTATCTTTAATGCTTTCTATAACTTCATCATTCCATATAGGTAGATTTTTTTCTTTCATTACAGCTTTAGCTATATCTAAAAATAATACTTCGTAATCCTCAAGAACCGAAACTTTATTAACATCTTTAACTATTTCCATATAGTGAGAATCATTCATAATATCAGACCTAGATAATCCTTTCTCTGACATCATTTTTCTTATATTTTTACTTTCTTTTTTCATTGGAACATGTCCAAATTGAGATTTTAATTCCTTAAACTCTTCTGTTTCTTTAAGAGATGGAATATAATCAGAACCTATTTCTAAATCTTCTTTTATAATAGGTTGATATCTTTTAGCAGGATTTCTTTTAATTGTACGGAATAAATTTTCTTGACTAGACATATAATCACCATTTTTTTAGCTTAATATATAGCAACACATATTTTATGCGTTACATCCATTTTTACAAAAATGTTAACCATAACAATACATTCTTTTTGCCTTAGAACGATTCTTATGATTTTATTAAGCAATGATCATGTGATTATACCCTCTTTTTATGATGTGTTAACTTTATAACAAACACTTTATCAGTTTTGGATATTGAAATCAAGTAATTTTTATTTCTTTCTATATAAAAAAGCACCAGTCAAAGGTGCTTTTTATTTTATTTTTTAAACTTAAAGGAAGTTGAATTATTGGGATTAATATCCTTATTATCTATTTGATTCTTAATATTTTTCAATTTTTTAGAAAAAGAACTTTGTATATCATTAGAAGATAAAAAATCTCTATTATCAAAACGTAGTAATATTTCTGTAACTTTTTCTTTTTTCTGATTATCTGTATAGTCTTTAGGAAGTGTTGATTCTATATATGAGGATACTACATTATTATTTATTTTATCTTTATTACTGTTATAAAAAGATTTTATTAAATCATTAGATATTCTATTTTCCATTAATGATATAAATGTTTCAGATGGGTTTTCAACTTCAATTTTTTCCATAATATTTAAAGCTATATCTCTATATCCTTCTGATTCTTTTATAAAACCATGAAAGAAATGAATATCTCTTAGATCTTTTGATGATTTTTGAGTTAGAGAGTAATACGCTAAACCTAATCCGGCTTCATCTTTTGATAAAGTTATATTATTTGCTTTTAATAGATCTATTGCTTTATTGATATTGTTAACGTCTGACCCATATGAATTATGATAATTGTTAACATATTCTCCGGCCCATTGAACTGTATCAAAAAAAATTTTTATATCCTTATTACTTTCATATTTTATTTTTAATTCTTCTATTTTCATTTGTATCTCCATTTTCTAATCCATTTATAGAATTATATATGATTAAATATTTTTTACTATATCTAATGTAAGATAAAAATAAATATATGGTACTCTTAACGGGGATCGAACCCGTATTTTCAGATTGAAAGTCTGATGACCTAACCATTAGTCGATAAGAGCAATGTTTTGGCGTTTATAATAGGGATCGAACCTATATTACCGAGCCGAAATGCTCAGTGACTTATTCCACTTAGTCGATATAAACATTGTGGTATCCCCAACGGGATTCGAACCCGTATTTCCAGATTGAGAGTCTGACGACCTAACCATTAGTCGATGGAGATTGGTATTCCTAATGGGGATCGAACCCATGCATTCAGATTGAAAGTCTGATGATCTACCATTAATCTATAGGAATATTATCTGGTACTCCCAACGGGACTCGAACCCGTATTTTAGCCTTGAAAGGGCTACGTCCTGACCAATTAGACGATAGGAGCATTATTTGGCATCCCCAACGAGATTCGAACTCGTATCTATAGATTGAAAGTCTACATGTCCTGCCGTTAGACGATAGGGATATTTGGTACTCCTAACGGGGATCGAACCCGTATTTTTAGATTGAAAGTCTAACGACCTGCCATTAGTCGATAGGAGCATTTTTGGCACTTCCAGCGGGAATTGAACCCGCATTTTCAGATTGAAAGTCTGACGACCTAACCATTAGTCGATGGAAGCATTTAAACTTTGGTATCTCTAGCGGGGATTGAACCCGCACCTTCAGGTTGAAAGCCTGACGATCTAACCACTAATCTATAGAGATATAGATAACTGGCACTCTTAACGGGGATCGAACCCGTATTTTCAGATTGAAAGTCTGACGACCTACCATTAGTCGATAAGAGCAATAGTGGTGTCCCTAACGAGATTCGAACTCGTATCCTCTGATTGAAGGTCAGAGATCCTGCCATTAGACGATAGGGACTCATAACAATCTTTTTAATGGGATTTTAAATCCATATTTCAGCCTATCAATGGCTGTGTCCTAATTCATTAGACGATAAAAAGATTATCATTTTTATAATCATACTTATGCCTAATTTATTTATACCCAGTATAATAAATTATAGTTATTCGTAGATTATATTGCCCGTAAGAAATGATTTTTTCATTTGAATACGGGGACAGCATTTATACTGGCTCTGGTATTTTCTGTCCCCGGTAGTGAAGTGATTACTACATTATTACTTAATAGCCATTTAAGTAATCGGAGACTTAGTTTTCGTTACGCTCTCGCATTTTATATTCCTCTTAACTAAGTTTTTATGTTTCTCTCTATGTTTTATATATTATGATATCTTTTTCTTAAAATCAAGCTTTTTTTACAACTTTTTTAAAATATTTTCTTTTAAATCAATGAGTTATATTTATATAATAGTACATCTTCCATTTTTAAATGGCTTTTTAAATTTCCTCTTTTTGAGCCATAAAAAAAGGCTCCTCGAAGGAGCCTTATCTTTTTATTAATACTATAGGTATAGTGTTAAGTTGAAGATAAGCCTCCACATAAGCGTTCCTCACGCTCTTCACGGATTTCTTCAACCATTTCAACAAAAGAAACAGACATAGCAAAACCTACTACCGAAGTAGTAACCTTTGTCATATTTCTATTAATCATGTTGATATTCATTTTACTTTCCTATTTAAATAATTTAATTACATCTATAATAATCGTTATTTAAATCGAAGTCAAACTTTTTCTTATTAAATAACGAAATATTATATTTTATTTTTTAATTACTCATCAAAATCAATAAGATGAGGAATAAAACGCTCATTCATAATATCAAGAACAGGCTTATCAAACTCTCTAATACAAAAAGTAGTTGCTAAAGAATTTAAAGAGTTAGTTCCGTAATTTTCATTGACTTCTGGTGCCATCCAACAACAAGCAATAAAGTTGTTACGACCTTCTACTTTATATGGAGCATGATATTGCTGATAAATACATACTGTTTCTTCATATCCACCATCACTTTCAAACTCAACCCCCTCATTAGGATCAATAATGCGAATATTCATTGAAAGACGACCAATAATTGGTTTTGCTACATATTTTTCCCCATTATTAATAAATTTCTCAGGAGTCATATATGATGGAAGAATCGGAAGTCCTTTATATTTAAAACGGAAATCTTCATGTTCTTCATTATTATTTTCAAATAAATGCGTTACATATGCCCAAATGCCTTTATTCGCCATAAACCAACGCCAAGCAGGTTCATAAAACTTAACAACGTCTTTCCACTCTTCCCACTTTTTAAACAGTTCTGGATGCTCTTCAACCATTTCTTCCCACGGTTTAAGCAAGAAAATATCACTGATAGCGTCATCACCAATAAAGAATGGACTTCCTCCATTATGACGGGCTTCATAATGATCATAATCTAAATGTGCAACATCTTCAAAGAAGCAATGACCCACTTCATTAAAAATTTGAGCAAATGTTTCACAAGTTGCTGTATCTTCAATATAGTTTGTATCGCAAATTACCGCAAAACCTTGCTTAACTTTCATTCGAGCGGCAAATTCACTGAGATCTAAATAATATTCATTAAATTGAGCATCACCACTGCCAGTAACTTCATTTGTAAAACGATTCTGTAAAAGAACAGATTCGAACAACATAACAGGAGTATCACCATTAAACTCATAAATACCAGTAACTTCATCTGTTTCTGGATTTAAAGCAGAGTCAAAACGTCCATAGAGGGCTGGATGTTTTTCTTTAAATGTATATTTAGCATACTTCAGAAAATCAGGATGCTTTTCTAAAAATTCTTTACCAAAGAAATATTTAATAACTTCGTCATCTTCTTTAAAAAGTTTAGCAACAGCTTCAACCAACATGTTATAAACAGATTGATAAGTACGGGCAATCTTATCTGCTGAACTTGCTTTTAGACTATAAAAAGGCATTTCATTCTGATTATTCGTAGGGAACTCTAAATATTGTGCCAAATCAAAAGCTAAATCTTCTCGCTCTGAATAAAAATATTGAGTCATTGGCAGTTCTTCTTTCATTACTTGTGTTACATCAAAGTTAATCTTCTTATATACAGCTTTCATTTTATTCCTTATTAGTTAATTTAAAAATGGCTCCGTAGAGCCATCATTTTATGTAATCATTATACCTATTTTATTTATGATGCACAAGCTTTTTATTAACTTAACCGCCTTTACTATAACCACCTGAACGCGCACCACCTGAACTTTTAAAGAATCCTGATGAACGAGTTGTCAAACTTTTACTTTGATAAGTACGAGATGTTGAAGGCATTTTTACTTCACCTGTTTTAATCCCTTTCCTTAATGATACTTTGTTATTATTAGAGACTGTATTAATATAAGATGATGTTATAACACCCCTACGTTTTCTACGTTCCTGATCATCCAAATTTTGGTAGCTTGTATTTTGATAATTACTTGCTAAATAGTTCATTCCATTACCACGACCAGCATTAATATACTGACTAAGCATATATCCAGCAGCAACACCACCAACTAATGGAAATACATGATCTGTAAACGAAGGACTTGAATGAGCTTGCGTAACATTATTTGAATTATGAACAGGCTCACTATTCACATCATTTCCTGAAATAGATGAAGAATTCCTAATCACATTATTATGTACATATGTAGAGCTTGAATGAGAAATCTCTCTTACAGATACTACTCCTTCACTATCACATGTTGCTGACGAAACATTTAAAATATCTCTATCCGCACGAACAATATGCAGTTCCTTAGTTTTACCATCTTTTTCATTAATACCATAATAGATTTCCATTACACTTGGATCTTGTTCTCTCATTTTACTCAAATAAGGCACAAGCTCTTGGCAATCCTTGTTGATATTTTCAATCGTTTGATTTTTTGCAGTTGTATTTACAAAATCATCTTCTTCTTGTTGAGCCTTCGCCGCATCATAAGAATCATTATCAGGGGCATTATCACATCCATATAGCGCGAAAAGAGACAAAGCGATTGCACTTTTAACGAAAAAGCGTTTAATATCTGTCATTTATGTATTTTCCTCATTGGTTTATTTGAAAAGCATTCTAGCAAATGTTTTTATGATGTTCAACACTTTTTCAACAAATCTTTACTTTTCTTTTCGCGCATCTTCCATAATCTTACTCACTGTTTCATTTCTTATAACTTCCATTTCTTTTGTTTTAAACAATTTCTTCGCTATGTAATTTCTCATCATTTCTCTATCAGCATCACTATAAGATGTAATATATAACGTGTTTGCGCTTTTAATCGTTAATTCTTTATAACGTAAATCTTTTGCTTGTATCTCACCTGATGGAACTTTTTCACCTGTTTCTTTTTCATATATATTTATTAAATCACTTACTGTTTTTTCTTTTAGACTATCCCTTTTATCTGCTGGTGTTTGAGCAACAACTATTCCAACCGCATATTCTTCTTTTGGATTGAGTTTCTTTATGTAAATTTCTTTATCTTTGTTTTTATTTAATACATCTACAATTTTTACATTATCTCTTGGTAAGTCTTTTTTTACCGCAGCATCACATCCTATTACACTTAAAGATAACAATACAACTAATGCTAATTTTAACTTCATAATACTCTCCTAATATGTTAAACTTCATAGTGTATACTACTTTTTTTTAATTTAAAAGAAATATTATTTTTGATATATCTTGTTCTACATTATATTATTAAATGCATGTTTAATAATATGAAAATAAAAGATGAAAAATAACGATATAGTGGAAAACATTAAAGATCAAGTAATCAATTTTACAAACTCAACAAGGAAAAATGAGTTTGATAAACTTATGAAAAAAAATAACATTCCCTATGATTTTAAAATTCCTTTTAAAGCCAACAAAAAAACTTATAAAATTAGCTTACTTTTTCAATCTACTCTTTTTATGTTTAATAAGTATTACGAAAGAAAAGATCCTGTTAATACTGGAGCTGTACTAAATATTATAGAAAATGATAATTTTGATCCATATACTAAATCAATTAAAAATATACCTGATTTTTTATTTACGTATTTATTTGTTTTTCTTTCAACAGAAGGGCATCTAAGGCAACGCTGTACATATTTAGCGGTAAAATCTAAAAGAAATCTTCACTTAGTAAAAGAAGATTTTAAATGCTATTTTAATATTTATTATAATAACGATTACAACAAATTTTATACTGACATTTTTAACTTGGCTCATGAATTATATCTCATTCAGCATCCTCTTTTAAATCAATATAAAATGGAAATTTTTTTAGCGGATGTATCTCTTGCTTTTATCATGGATAGAAGTAATGCGTCCATATCTAATACTATTAATCCTAAAACAGATGCCAATAAGATAAAAACTCAAATATTAAGAGATATAGCATATCTTCCCTTCATAAGTTATCAATATTGCTCAAAAGATGTTGGTAGCATGACTTATCCATTAAAGACCATTTTTACCAATTATGAATATTTTAACATAAATACCATATTGAAACATTCTGATTTTATCTTTGAAAAAGATCCATTTAAAAAATACCAATATTGTTATGAAGCTGCTAAACTATTTTTATATTATTATAAATCTGTATCTTCATACGATAAAAGAATAACAATATCAGCAGATGATACAAAAATAGCAAAACTAGTAGCAACTAATATTATCGAATGTTTATCTTATTTTGAATCTTTATTTATTAATGAACAACAGGAAAATACTCTTATTTCTTTATTTTATCAGATAAATGATGATATACTTACATTTAGATTAAAATCGCTTATTACTAAATTTAAAATGTATAATATAATCAGCAATAGTTCTAAAGCTAATACTATACAAAGAAAGCAACGAATATAAAGGCGGAATAATGCTTAATAAGAAAACTAAAAATATCAAACTTGTTACTCTATTTAATATGGTCAAACAAAAAACTTCAAAAGAAGTAGAAGATTATATTCATTATAACAAACTTGATTTAAACAGCAAGAATGATGATTTGAAAGCTTCAGTGTTAACATCTATCAATACTGGAATGATGGATGAAAAAACTTACAATAAAAGCAATGAGAATGCGCTATTTGTTATTAATAATTTATCTGACCCTTTCTATAAAAATTTCAGAGGTAGCCCTGATATTTTAGAAACTTATATCTTAAATCATTATAAAAATAAAGATAACGGTTTTATAGATGAAGTTGTATATGAAAAAATAAATAATAAATATAAGAGTGATGAAGAATATCTTAAAATGGATTTGCTTAATTGTATTTCAAACCTAATACAACATGACACTCTTAATACAACTATATTTGATAGTATTACTAACTTCTTTTTCAAAACTAATAATTTAAATGAACACTTTATGTCAAGCCTTAATCCACGAATACTACAGCATATTATGCTATATGATTCAGAACATGGCGAAGAAAATAACAAACAAAAATTAATAACAAATATGGAATGCAATGAAAAACTCATTGATGTTATCTTTTTATATACTAAAAAATATGAAAGCAATACTTTTATTTCTTTTATACTTTCTTTTTTTAATGAAAATGGAAGTCCTAAAAAAACTTTCTCAACAAACTTATTTAAACCATTAATATACTTATCATCTACAAAAATATCAAAAGAACAGGGGAATTTAATACATAATATCTTTAATTTTATTAACCCGGAAGAATACCCTTTGGAACTTAACAAACTTGATAATGATTCAAGGACCGTTATAGAAAAAATAAAATTTAAGTATCCACACATTCATGCCGATATAGTTCAATATATGTTAAAAAGTAATATGTATATTAAATCAAAAAATAAAGAAAAAATATTAGAGATAGGAAATAATAACTTAAGGAAAATCAGATTATAAATATTCTATAGAAATAATATAAAAAAGTATTTTTAATCCTTGACCCTTTCACCTTATCCTTTTATTTTAATTATAAAATATATAAATAATTCAAGGATGTTACATGAAGTTTAACAAAGTTATTGATGAAGTATGCCGTAATGATTCTAACAACCAAAATATTCAAGAAATTCTTCAATCTATTATACATACAATAGATCATTCAGGAGAAAACATTCTTTTCTACGCTAAACAAATATCTGATGTTCAATGTCTTATTGATAAAGGCGCTAATATCAATGTCATAAATAATAATGGTGAAAATATCCTCTTTCAACATATAAGAGAAAAAAATAATGATATTGTAAAAATGCTTATTGATAAAGGAACAAATTACAAAATTGTAAATAATGTTGGAGACAATCTTCTTTCTATTTCTTGTAGGTTTTCAAATTTTGAAATGATTGATTATTTCATGAAGCGTGGATTAACACTCAACAGTGAACAAAGTAAAGCCATTTTCTACAAAATAGCTGAAAAACCGGAGAAATTTTCATCTATTTTTAATATTATTTATAATATTCTTGATTTATCTTTCTTTAATGAAACTTATAAAGGAAATAAAAATCTCTTGCATTTTATTTTATCTGATAAAAATAAATTACATAAAATAAGAGAACAATATAATATTTTTAATGAGGATTTTTTTATTGAAATTATAAAAAATAATCTAGACATTACATATGAAAATGGTAATAATATTTTCTTGTTAGGGGCAAGATATTTACCATATGAAGATTTTTATCTTATCTACAATTTATATGATTTTAAAGATTATACAAATGATCATGGAGAAAACATTCTCTTTATTTCTACAACCTATGAGAATACATCTATTTTGAAAAATATTATTAATAATGAAAAAGCTTTATCCTCTATAGACAAACATCAAAAAAATATTCATGGTCATAATCTAATTCAGCATATGGAAAAAAAAGGAATACATAATAAATATCCAGAGATTTTTTCACTATATCAAAAACTTTTCTGAAAAATCCACATATAAATAAAAAGGACATCCCCTGATGTCCTTTTTATATACCTTATTCTTAACTAGGTCTTATTCTATTTTTATTTGTGTTTTCTGGAGAAGTCGGTTCAGCTAATGAATCTTTTACAGCTTTTAATTTATCTCTTAATCCTACAACCTTTTCATACGTTTGATTAAATGCTGATTTTTCTATTCTATAAAGATCACCCGGCTTATCTTTTTCAGGATTACATAAAAAGTCACCTGTTTTAAGTATCATTTTTTCACCCCAGCTTGCTACAAACTCTATAGGCTTACCAACATATTCCATTGCCCATGTTTTTCCTTTTGCTTTAAAAGTACTAAACGCATCTCCCACTTCACCACCACTATAGCGATTGTCAAACTTCTCTTTTGACATTATATACTCTTCATCTTTTACACCTTTTACAACCACATCGCCTTTTTTAGCTACATTTGTTGTTTCAAGTTCTCCATCGATGATTGTATTTATTTTTTCACCTTCAATAGCTTTTCTTGCGAGAACTTCTCCTTTTTTCTGGAAGTTTTCAATGCTACTACCAGACCATATTTCCTTGAATACTTCTTCTTGTGTCTTTATAACAGCAGGCGGGGATATTTCTAGAGATTCTCCAGCATAAAGTTTATTAAACACTTCAACACCTAAAAATTGTTTAACAGAATCAAGAGTTCTATTCATATGATTTTCTCTATTTACCGCAAAACTAACTTGATATTCCATTTCTTTTGTTAGTTGTTCTACTCTTTTTATATACGCATCTTTTACTTGTGGATCTGTGGTAATATTATGTTGATACATTCCAACAGTAAAATGAGGAGCATCTTTGAATGCCGTTGATTTTTCAACTATATTATCTCTTTCTTTTACATCACCTTCTGCTCTAATCTTTTCAGCAAAAGAATCAGCATCAAACCATTCATTTAATGAACTTTTAACACGTTCAGCCTGTTTAACTCTTATCGTAGCTCTATTTTCATACATCGCTGTATGAAGATTGTCAGCAAGTTCTCTGTTACCTTGTTTAAGAACTTCCTCGTGAACCCTTTTCAAAGCTTCATTATCTAATCCTGTATCAGCATTGAATATTTTAGTAGTTACATCTTTTTTTGCTTTATAGTATTTATCATTAGCTTCTAAAATCTCTTCCCAAGCTTTTTCTGGCCCTTTTGCTTCTATCGTAGGAGCTACAGATTCAGCAACAGGAGCTACAGGCTTCACATCTAAAGTTTGACCATTATAGATTTTATTAAAAGCATCAACACCTAAAATCTCTTTAGCAGCTTCTATTGTTCTATTCATATGGTTTTCTCTATTTATAGCGAAACTTAATTGATAGTCCAATTCTTTGGTAATTTGTTTAACTCTGTTTATATATTCTTCTTTTACTTCTGGTTCATCTATATTATGCGGATACATTCCAACAGTAAAATGAGGAGCACCTTTGAATGCTTCAGATTTCTCAACTATATTATCTCTTTCTTTTACATCACCTTCTGCTCTAATCTTTTCAGCAAAAGAATCAGCATCAAACCATTCGTTTAAAGAACTTTTAATACGTTCAGCTTGTTTAACTCTTATTGTCGCTCTATTTTCATACATCGCTGTATGAAGATTGTCAGCAAGTTCTCTATTACCTAGCTTTAATATCTCTTGCTGAACTCTTCTTAATACATCATTATCTATTCCTGTATCAGCATTAAATATTTTATTCATTACTTGCTGTTTAGCTTTATAATATTCATCATTAACTGCAAATATTTCCTCACGAGTACTTTCTTTCATACCTTTTCCTTAAATTTAATTATCTTTATAAATCTCATATAGTCTACAATCTTACTTCATCTTCGGTCTATTGGGATCAATAATTATATTATCAGAAACAGGCACTGACATTTTTTTAAGCCTCCTTATTTTTTCTGATAAGCTTTCTTTTATAAAAACTTTCTTTTCACCTTCTTTTAATGGATCAAGAAGTTGAGGTATATCTATCTTTTTTTCTTCTATTTTTTCTAAATCTTTAGGAAAATCTTTCATTTTAAAACCTCTCTTCATTATGATGTGATAATTATGTTGTTTATATTATTTTACAACTATAAAAATATATTGTAAACAAAAAAAGCTTATTTTCTATCAAAATATAAACCTTTTTTAGGCCATGAAATCAATGAAACATCTTCTTTTGTCATAGGTGATATTACATCTTTTTCTGGTTTATATATAAAATCTAATCTATAAAGTTCGTCTTCATTTAACACATTCAAAAAGTTTAAAAAATCAATTTCGTTATTTTTGTATTGTTCTATTCTTTTTTTGGATACAGGAATAATTACCCAACTTTGATAATTTTCTTCATCTCCTATCCAGTATGATAAAAACAATGGTTCTTCCGAGTTTTTTTTATTTAGTGTGAATAGTTTTGGACCATCATAATATTCAAATACTTCACCCATATATAAATCGCCAACACCATCCAAACTCATAAACTTTTCCATAAATCCTCTCTTTTATTATTTTGTATTTTCTCATTTTTAGTATATATTATTATTCAATAAAATAACAGAGGAAAATGTATTTTGATGAATAACAGAAAAACAGGGGCATTGATAGGTTTAGCTATTGGTGATGCTGTTGGAGCGACACTTGAGTTTCAATATAGAGATATGCACCCTCCTGTAGAAGATATGGTCGGCGGTGGCGTTCATGATTTAAAACCCGGACAATGGACAGATGATACTTCTATGGCCTTGTGTTTGGGATATAGTTTAAAAGAAAAAGGATTTGATGTTGAAGATCAACTTGATCGCTACCTTAAATGGTATGAAAAAGGATATTGTTCTTCAAAAAATCATTGCTTTGATATTGGAATAACAACAAAATTTGCTCTTATAAATTATAAAAGAACTCATGATACTATTGCTGAATATTCTACTCATTCTGCTGGAAATGGAGCATTAATGCGATTAGCACCTATTCCAATATATTATAACTGTCCAGAATATGACTTAGAATCAATAAAAGACCTTCTTGATAAAACCCGACTATCTTCAATGGCAACTCATCATAATGAAATTAGTGAAGACGCATGTGCTTATTTTTCATTATTACTTAACAGAACATTTAATGGTCTTAATAAAGAACAAATTATAGATTTACCAGAAGATATGATTTCTATTTTAGATTTTCATAGTGAAGAAATAAAACAAATAGCTATCGATAAATCTTTTCTTTTCCAGCATAGAGATGAAATAAAAAGTTCTGGATTTGTTATCCATTCTTTAAATGCTGCTCTATGGGCCTTCTACTCAACAGATAACTTTAAAGATGCTGTTTTGAAGGCCACTAACTTAGCTGATGATTCTGATACTGTTGCTGCGATTTGCGGGATGATTGCTGGAGCTTATTATGGATTAGACGGTATACCAAAAGAGTGGGTTAAAAAACTTCATAAGCAAGAAGAAATTAAAAAACTTGCTGCTAACTTGATTTATCCTAAAGACTAAGAGAAAATAATATGAAAGAAAATAATCATAATATAGAAAGAATAGAACCAAATGAATGGGTCCTGTATTTACACCATGAATACCATGATGCTGATGAAAGCCAATATGTTCTTTTACCTGATACTTTATCTTATGATGATATATATAGAACAGTTGCCTATATACAACATTATCATGGCGAACGTTTAGCTAAAGTTCCATATGATACAGAAGATCTTTCTGGACAACAAATGGCATATATACTTCATCTTATTTTTGGTTATAAATATGCTCCTCTTGATAATAGTGCTATATCAAATCTATTCTATTCGGATGATTATCACATGTATTCAGCAGAAGGTTTTTATGATCAAAATAGTGAACTTGAAGATGATTTTATTTGTAAAAATCCAGATGAGGATGCTCCTACTCCAGTAATAAAATCACTTAATATTTTTTGGAATTGGGAACAGGGAGTGATGAAGTTCTTTTCGGATAAAGATTCAAGAGAACAAGGGAAAACACCTTATTTCTATCCAGAAATTAATATTGATGATTATGCCATCGATAATCTTCATGAAATACTACAGAAAATGGATGAACATTTTAGGAAATAATAAAAAATGGATAAGCTCGCTTATCCATTTTGTTTTGCTGTTCCATGAACCCTATTTATATTATTATTTGTTTTTAAAACTATCTCTAATTTCACAATATCTTACAGGTTCTGGTAAATCTTCATCATCTATAACAATATCATCCTTTTTATATTTATAGATTGTAAGTATATCCTCTAGATTTTTCAACTCTTCTGCTGTCGCAGTGATTATAGAAAAATCTTTAATTGACGTTTCTATATCTATACCATAATCTTTTAATTTATTTATAAAATCTCTAAGGCTTTTAGATTCTAAATACGCTTTAGTAATAAGTAATCTTAAATATTCGCTGCCTTTTTTATTATTAGTTTCAAGGTAGTTTATTTTTTCACTAATCAAAAATAGATCATCTTCACTACTAATACATAAAACATCTCTTAGCTCTTTCATTGAAACACTTTCTAATGAGGATAATGAAAAAGAACTATCTTCAAAAACAAACTCAAAAGAAGATACGCTAAGACTTTCTATTTTAGGTAATACTTTTATATTATAGTCATTCATTAAAGATATAAAATTCTTAATAGTTCCATATTTTACTAAATCATTAGCAGAAAGCGTATTAACAATACCTTTTAGTATAAAGGCTACTCTTTCCTTTTTTGTAGTAAATGTATATCCAGATAAATCTTTTAACAAACCTAACGAAATCTTCTTTTCTAGAGTATCATCTTTATTAAAATTAATTCTTTCTATTGAATCATTAGAATTATTCTGAACGATAGGAATTTCTTTTATCATATTTTTAAATGCAGTATTTAAAGGATCTTCTTTATTTTCATTTATTCTTTCTTTTATTTCTTTAGGTGTTGGAACATCATTAAGCACAATAAGAGTCTCACCATCTGCTGTTATTTCATTTTCTGATAAAACCTCATTTTTTGCTTTAATGGAATCATTTTCTTTTTTCTTGGAGAAAATACTCCTAAATACTTTTCCAAACTTTTCAGAAGCTTTATTAAGAATAATATCTAAATCTGGTGGACCTATATCTTTTTTTCTATCTTCTATTGTAGCAGTTTCTGTTTCTCTATAATCCGCTTCATCTTCTGTAAGATACTCCACTGTATCTTCTTCATCATCTATTGTATAAGTTTCTTCATGATGTATTGTATCATGTTCATAACTACGTTCATTTATTTTATCTTCAGTAAGTTCTTCTGGATAATCTACGGGCATTACTTTCTTATTTATATAATTAAGTAAAAATGATGATGTTTGATAATCTGATTTTATATTGTTTAATATTTTACTTAAATCTTCACTATTTTCATTATATACCGCGTTTTCATTACCCAATAAAGAAACCACTATAGGTAAGTTATTCATACGATATGCTGCTTCCAGCATTGTTTCATTTCTTTTGTTAATTGCTATATGAACATGCGCCCAAAAACCAAACTTAATAAAGGCATTAAGCATTTCATTCTTTCCATTCACTAATAAATATTCATATACATTTTTATCATCTTTATATATTACGCCTGCTAAATTTTTTAGAACATCTTTATCAGCATCTTTAGAAAGTCTTGAAAGAACAAATATAAGCAACTCGATATCATCTAATTCAACGGCCCTAAGTATCATTTCATCAATATAATCTTTTTTCATTTTTAACCTCTTTTTATTTTTTGTACATTATTTGCTATAAGTTTTTATATTTCAATTATATTTATAATTTAAGTTTATTTACCTAATAAAAAAGAGGCCAGAGCCTCTTTTAAAAATTATCAGCATAAACTTCTTCATTATCGGTCTGTATTTTCATATTCTCCACAAAATAATGACCCAACTCATGCCTCCAAACTTTTAAATATCGTGGATCTATAAATATAGTATTACTTTCTTTACTGTAAAAACCTTTAGATTTATAATGCCCAAGTTTTTTTATTCTTAATGATACATTAAAATTTCGTATATTTTTTTCTTCTGTTAATAAAATCATTTGTCTTATCAATTCTTTAAATCTTAAAAAACTTATACTTGGATCTATTTCCACAAAATTAAAACCTAAATCTATTATATCTTTATATCGCTTTATAGATGTTGACTTATCAAAATAAAGAGAGGATTTATTTACTTCAAACAATTTTGCTTTTTTATTTTTTTTACTATTTTTTATTATATTTATTATATTCGTATTAATAAATAAATTTTTATCTTTTTCATCCAATATATTAAAAAGAATAGCGTCAAAATAACATATATTTATAACATCATTTATATTCTTAACTATTATTATATCTTCTTTTATGAGATTTAA
>OKEV01000217.1_pt1 | contig 21166 bp, 18 predicted proteins | sample 1611141 | NCBI WGS metagenome assembly OKEV01 (sample SAMN04436713, study PRJEB24849) | human gut metagenome | biome: human gut; feature: NICU; material: stool | host: Homo sapiens | place: USA: Saint Louis, MO | collected 2010-08-30
AAAAAACCCGGAACAATAATAATCATCTATTCACTATTACTTCCGTATATCTCACACGATACTGATGCACAAGTTAACCGCATCACATTTCGGGAGTAACCATGGCTCGGCTCGCTGCATTTGATATGGACGGTACGTTGTTAATGCCGGATCACCGTTTAGGGGAGAAAACCCTGAACACGCTGAAGCGCCTGCACGAGCGTAACGTCACCCTGACCTTTGCCACTGGCCGTCATGTGCTGGAAATGCGCCATCTGCTGGGCGCCTTTTCCCTCGACGCTTTTCTGATCACCGGCAACGGGACGCGAATTCACTCTGTAGAAGGGGAGATACTGCACCGTCAGGATCTCGACCCGGAAGTGGCAGATATCGTGCTGCACAGTACCTGGGACACGCAGGCCAGCATCCACGTCTTTAACGATCGGGGCTGGTTTACCGGGCGTGATATTCCGGAGTTGTTGCATGCGCATGCCTACAGCGGTTTTAGATACCAGCTTATCGATCTGCGTAAGATCCCCGCCCATGCGGTGACCAAGATCTGCTTCTGTGGCGATCATGACGATCTGTGCCGTTTACGCGTTCAGCTCAATGAGGCGCTGGGGAACCGGGCGCATCTGACCTTCTCGGCAGTGGATTGTCTGGAGGTGTTGCCTGTGGGCTGTAACAAAGGTTCAGCCCTGGCGGTACTGAGTGACCACCTGGGCTTAACGCTTCAGGATTGCATGGCGTTTGGCGATGCCATGAACGACCGGGAGATGCTGGGCAGCGTCGGCCGAGGTCTGATTATGGGGAATGCGATGGCGCAGCTAAAAGCGGCGCTTCCTCATCTGCCGGTTATAGGACACTGCCGCAACGAAGCGGTGTCCCATTTTTTGATGCATTGGCTGGACAATAACACCCTCCCATATTCCCCCGAATAGTGAGACCCTTCCAGCAAGCCAGACTTCGGTCTGGCTTTTTTTTACTTCAGCAGCTGCGCAATCTGCGCTTTCCACGGGGCGATATCGCCGATGTTGGCCTGCACCCACTCCGCATTGTAGTAGGTCTCAAGGTAGCGCTCGCCGCTGTCGCACAACAGCGTGACGACAGAACCCGTGCGGCCCGCGTCGCGCATACGTGCGGCAAGCTGCAGTGCGCCCCACATATTTGTGCCCGTCGATGCGCCGACTTTACGGCCCAGCTGCGTCTCCAGCCAGTGCGCCGTTGCCACGCTTGCGGCATCCGGCACGCGGAGCATTTCATCCACCACATCCGGGATGAACGACGGCTCCACGCGCGGGCGGCCAATCCCTTCAATTTTGCTTCCCACCGGGCTGCGCAGGCTGGCATCGCGGTTTTGCCAGTAGTCGAGGAATACGGAGTTTTGCGGATCCACCACCATCAGTTGGGTATCGTAGCCCTGACAGCGAATGTAGCGTCCGATCGTGGCTGACGTGCCGCCGGTACCGGCGCTCATGACGATATAGGAGGGAACCGGATGCGGCTCGTGAGTCATCTGGCGGAAGATACTGTCGGCAATGTTGTTATTGCCGCGCCAGTCCGTCGCGCGCTCGGCGAAGGTGAACTGGTCCATATAGTGACCGTTGAGCTCACGGGCCAGCATTTCAGAGGCGGCGTAGATTTCGCAGGCGCTTTCCACAAAGTGGCAGCGACCGCCGTAAAATTCGATCTGTTCGATTTTGCGTTTTGCGGTGCAGGACGGCATTACCGCGATAAACGGCAGACCCAACAGGCGGGCAAAATAGGCTTCGGACACCGCCGTTGAACCGGATGAGGATTCAATAATGGTGGTGCCTTCTTTAATCCAGCCGTTACATAAACCGTATAAAAACAGTGAGCGCGCCAGGCGATGCTTCAGGCTACCGGTGGGATGAGTGCTTTCATCTTTCAGATAGAGCTGTATGCCGTCAAATCCCGGCAGGGAAAGGCGAATCAGGTGCGTATCCGCCGAGCGCTGATAGTCGGCATTGATTTCGCTGATCGCATGTTTAACCCAGGTGCTATTCATCGTAGTTATCCGTTTGTCATTTTGTGCCCAGCATAGCGAAAAGCACAGAAAAAATTGTTGCTATCTGGCCTTTAAAATAGAATGTAAGGAGAATAATTTTCTCTGGGAGGTGGATATGCTAGATAAAATTGACCGCAAGCTGCTTTCTTTGCTGCAAAGCGACTGCACCCTCTCTTTGCAGGCGCTGGCAGATGCCGTTAATCTGACCACCACGCCCTGCTGGAAGCGCCTGAAAAGGCTCGAAGATGAAGGTATTTTGCGCGGGCGCGTCGCCTTACTGGATGCCGAAAAGGTGGGGCTGGGCCTGACGGCGTTTGTCCTGATCAAGACTCAGCATCACAGCAGCGACTGGTATGGCCATTTTGTGAGCGAAGTGACGCAGATGGCGGAGGTGCTCGGCTTCTGGCGGATGGCAGGAGAGTATGATTACCTGCTGCGGGTGCAGGTGGCCGATATGAAACGCTATGACGATTTTTATAAACGTTTAGTGAACAGCGTGCCGGGGCTGTCGGATGTCACTTCGAGTTTTGCCATGGAACAGATAAAATATACCACCGCCTTGCCTGTCGAATAACGGTATTGCGCCGTAACCCATTACAAATCAGGATTTTACTGCTTGCGATTATTTGCTCAACTCAGCTGGTACTTCCGCCGGGAGTGGCGCCGCTATCTTGGCGCGATTGCCCTGCTGGCCATTATTGCCGTCCTGCAGCTTATTCCGCCGAAGGTGGTGGGCATTGTGGTGGACGGCGTGACGCAACAACATTACACCGCAGAGAAGGTGTGGATGTGGATCGGCGCGCTGGTGCTGGTCGCGGTAATGGTTTACCTGCTGCGCTATGTCTGGCGCGTGCTGCTGTTCGGCGCCTCTTACCAGCTGGCGGTCGAACTGCGGGAAGATTTTTACCGGCAACTGAGCCGCCAGCATCCGGCATTCTATTTGCGCCATCGCACTGGCGATCTGATCGCCCGCGCCACCAACGATGTTGACCGGGTGGTATTTGCCGCCGGTGAAGGGGTGTTAACCCTGGTGGATTCGATGGTGATGGGCTGTGCGGTATTGATTGTGATGTCGACGCAGATTAGCTGGCAGCTCACCCTGCTGGCGCTGTTGCCGATGCCGCTGATGGCGCTGGCGATTAAACGCAACGGCGATGCGCTTCACGAACGTTTTCGCGTGGCCCAGGCGGCCTTTTCCAGCCTTAACGATCGCACACAGGAGAGCCTGACCAGCATCCGCATGATTAAGGCTTTTGGGCTGGAGGATCGCCAGTCGGCGCAGTTTGCCGCCGATGCCGCCGATACCGGCGCGAAAAATATGCGCGTGGCACGCATTGACGCGCGTTTCGACCCCACCATCTATATCGCCATTGGGGCCGCTAACCTGCTGGCTATCGGCGGCGGCAGCTGGATGGTGATCCACGGCAGCCTGACGCTGGGCCAGCTGACCAGCTTTGTGATGTATCTTGGCCTGATGATCTGGCCGATGCTGGCGCTGGCGTGGATGTTTAACATTGTTGAGCGCGGTAGCGCGGCCTATGGCCGTATCCGCACGATGCTCGAAGAGGCGCCAGCGGTGGACGACGGTACTGAAGCAGTGCCGGCAGGCCGCGGTGTCCTGCAGGTTACCATCCGCAACTTCATCTATCCGCAGGCGAGTAAACCTTCGCTGGAGCAGGTTAATTTTACCCTCCAGCCGGGGCAAATGCTGGGTATCTGCGGGCCGACGGGCGCCGGTAAAAGTACCATTCTGGCGCTGCTGCAACGTCATTTTGACGTCACCAGCGGCGAGATCCGCTTTCACGATCTGCCGCTGCCGCGTCTGCAGCTCGACAGCTGGCGCGCCCGGCTGGCGGTGGTCAATCAGACGCCATTTTTATTCTCTGACACCGTCGCCAATAATATCGCGCTGGGCAAACCGGATGCGACACCGGCGCAGATTGAACGCGTGGCACGGCTGGCCAGCGTGCATGACGACATTCTGCGCCTGCCCCAGGGGTACGATACCGAGGTGGGCGAGCGCGGCGTGATGCTCTCCGGCGGCCAGAAACAACGCATCTCGATTGCCCGCGCTCTGCTGCTGGAGGCTGAAATTTTGATCCTTGATGATGCTTTGTCGGCGGTAGATGGCCGTACGGAGCACCAGATCCTGCACAACCTGCGCCAGTGGGGGGAGGGGCGGACGGTGATTATCAGCGCCCACCGGCTGTCGGCGCTGACCGAGGCCAGTGAAATTCTGGTGTTACAGCATGGGCATATTGCCCAGCGTGGCCGCCATGAGGCGCTGGCCGTGCAGCCAGGCTGGTACCGCGACATGTATCGTTACCAGCAGCTGGAAGCCGCGCTTGACGAGGTTCCGCAGGCGCAAGAGGAGGCCCTGGATGCGTAGCTTTACCGAACTCTGGCCGACGCTTAAACGCCTGCTGGCCTATGGTTCTCCCTGGCGTAAGCCGCTGGCCATTGCGGTGGGGATGATGTGGATCGCGGCGGCGGCGGAAGTGAGCGGCCCGCTGCTCATCAGCTATTTCATCGATAATATGGTGGCGAAGCATACGCTCCCGCTGAAGCTGGTGGCAGGCCTGGCGGTAGCCTATATCGGCCTGCAGCTGCTGGCGGCATTACTGCACTATAACCAGTCGCTGCTGTTTAACCGCGCCGCGGTCGGCGTCGTCCAGCAGTTGCGTAGCGATGTAATGGATGCCGCCCTGCATCAGCCGCTCAGCGAGTTTGATACCCAGCCGGTTGGGCAGCTTATCTCGCGGGTGACCAACGATACGGAAGTCATTCGCGATCTGTACGTGACGGTGGTGGCGACGGTGCTGCGCAGCGCGGCGCTGATCGGCGCGATGCTGGTGGCGATGTTTAGCCTCGACTGGCGGATGGCGCTGGTGGCGATCGCGATCTTCCCGGCGGTGCTGATCGTGATGATCATCTATCAGCGCTATAGCACGCCGATCGTGCGCCGGGTGCGCGCCTGGCTTGCTGATATCAACGATGGTTTCAACGAAGTGATCAACGGCATGGGGGTGATCCAGCAGTTCCGCCAGCAGGCGCGCTTTGGCGAACGGATGCGCGAGGCCAGCTATGCCCACTATCTGGCGCGGATGCAGACGTTGCGCCTCGACGGTTTTCTGCTGCGCCCGCTGCTGAGCCTTTTTTCCTCGCTGGTGCTGTGCGGGCTGCTGATGCTGTTTGGCTTTAGCGCGGTGGGCACGATCGAGGTCGGGGTCCTGTACGCGTTTATCAGCTATCTCGGACGCCTTAACGAGCCGCTTATTGAGCTGACCACCCAGCAGTCGATGCTGCAGCAGGCGGTGGTCGCCGGCGAACGCGTTTTTGAGCTGATGGATCGCCCGCGCCAGGCGTGGGGCTCGGATGACGCGCCGCTGAGCAGCGGCCGGGTGGAAATTGACCATCTCTCCTTTGCCTACCGGGGGGATCGACTGGTCCTGCAGGATATCAGTCTGGATATTCCCTCCCGCAGCTTCGTGGCGCTGGTCGGGCATACCGGCAGCGGGAAGAGTACTCTCGCGAGTCTGATGATGGGCTATTACCCGTTAACCCTCGGGGAGATCCGCATCGATGGCCGGCCGCTTGCTTCCCTCAGCCACAGCGCGTTGCGTCGGGGCATCGCGATGGTGCAACAGGATCCGGTGGTGCTGGCGGATACCTTCTACGCCAACGTCGCGCTGGGTCGGGATATCAGTGAGACGCAGGTCTGGGAAGCGCTGGAGGCGGTGCAACTGGCGGAGGTGGCGCGCAGCATGAGCGATGGCCTGTACACTCAGCTGGGCGAGCAGGGCAATAACCTCTCCGTTGGGCAGAAACAGCTGTTGGCGCTGGCGCGCGTGCTGGTGGAGACCCCGCAGGTATTGATTCTGGATGAGGCGACGGCAAACATCGACTCCGGCACCGAGCAGGCGATCCAGCAGGCGCTGGCGAAAGTCCGCCAGCATACCACCCTCGTGGTTATCGCCCATCGACTGTCAACCATCGTTGAGGCCGATACCATCCTGGTGCTGCATCGCGGTCAGGCTGTCGAGCGGGGCACCCATCAGCAGCTGCTGGCGGCGAAGGGGCGTTACTGGCAGATGTATCAGCTGCAGCTGGCTGGCGAAGAGCTGGCGGCCAGCGCCCGGGAAGAGTCGCTCAGCGCCTGATGCACCACCAGCAGGCAGCGAAGAAAGCGTGGCCTGCCGTGGTGCAAAAACGTTACATTAAATGCACTGTTGTGGTGCATTTTTGCGCTGCAAACGCGTTTCAGCAGGCAATTGTCTGACCTGTCCCCTGTTTTTTACCATCAAAGGGCCGCTCTGCGGCCTTTTTTCATTTCTGGCATAGCCCTTGCTTTATATCCATCGTGTTAGCTGCGGCCATTACCGAATACTGCCTGGAGGGGACTTATGAAGCTGGTTACCGTGGTAATCAAACCATTCAAACTGGAAGACGTGCGTGAAGCCTTGTCTTCCATCGGCATTCAGGGCCTGACGGTCACTGAAGTCAAGGGCTTTGGCCGTCAGAAAGGTCATGCGGAGCTCTACCGCGGCGCCGAGTATAGCGTCAACTTTCTGCCAAAAGTGAAGATTGATGTGGCGATTGCCGACGATCAGCTGGATGAAGTCATCGATGTGATCAGCAAAGCGGCTTACACCGGAAAAATTGGCGACGGCAAAATTTTTGTCGCTGAATTGCAGCGCGTCATTCGCATCCGTACCGGCGAAGCTGACGAAGCGGCACTGTAATTTCCAGACCACACAGTGATGGGGAACGAAACAATGAAAATGGCAACAATGAAATCGGGTCTGGGGGCATTAGCCCTTCTTCCGGGACTGGCAATGGCCGCGCCCGCAGTGGCGGACAAAGCCGATAACGCGTTTATGATGATTTGCACCGCGCTGGTTCTGTTTATGACCATCCCGGGGATCGCGCTGTTTTACGGCGGCCTGATCCGCGGCAAAAACGTCCTTTCCATGCTGACTCAGGTGATTGTGACCTTTGGCCTGGTCTGCGTACTGTGGGTGATTTATGGCTATACCCTGGCCTTCGGCACCGGCGGCAGCTTCTTCGGTAGCTTTGACTGGGTGATGCTGAAAAATATTGAACTGAAAGCGCTGATGGGCACCTTCTATCAGTACATCCACGTGGCCTTCCAGGGCTCGTTCGCCTGTATCACCGTCGGGCTGATCGTGGGGGCGCTGGCTGAGCGTATTCGTTTCTCCGCCGTGCTGATTTTCGTGGTGGTGTGGATGACGCTCTCTTATGTTCCGATTGCGCACATGGTCTGGGGCGGCGGTCTGCTGGCGACCCACGGCGCGCTGGACTTCGCGGGCGGCACCGTTGTACACATCAACGCCGCGGTTGCAGGGCTGGTGGGTGCGTACATGATGGGCAAACGTGTGGGCTTCGGCAAAGAAGCGTTCAAACCGCACAATCTGCCGATGGTATTTACCGGAACCGCCATCCTCTACGTGGGCTGGTTCGGCTTTAACGCCGGCTCCGCCAGCGCAGCGAACGAAATTGCCGCACTGGCTTTCGTCAACACCGTCGTCGCCACAGCGGCTGCCATCCTGGCGTGGACCTTTGGCGAATGGGCTCTGCGCGGTAAACCTTCACTGCTGGGCGCCTGCTCCGGGGCGATTGCCGGTCTGGTTGGCGTCACACCAGCCTGTGGGTATATCGGTGTCGGTGGGGCGTTGATTGTGGGTATCGCATCTGGTCTGGCGGGCATCTGGGGCGTAACGGCGCTGAAACGCTGGCTGCGGGTTGATGACCCTTGCGACGTCTTCGGCGTCCACGGCGTCTGCGGCATCGTCGGCTGTATCCTGACCGGTATCTTCGCGGCCACCTCTCTGGGCGGCGTGGGTTATGCAGAAGGCGTCACCATGGGCCATCAGCTGCTGGTGCAACTCGAGAGTATCGCGATTACCATCGTCTGGTCGGGCGTTGTCGCTTTCATTGGCTACAAAGTGGCGGACATGACCGTGGGGCTGCGCGTACCAGAAGAGCAGGAGCGCGAAGGACTGGACGTCAACAGCCATGGCGAAAACGCCTACAACGCCTGATAGAAAACCCTTCTCCCTGTAGCAAAAAGCCTCCCGTTCGGGAGGCTTTTTTTATGCGTTGCGGTTACGCATCACCCCTTCCTGGACCGTTGAAGCCACCAGCGTTCCATCCTGAGTGTAGAACTCGCCGCGGACGAAGCCACGAGCGCTGGAGGCCGAGGTGCTTTCAACGCTGTATAACAGCCATTCATTGATATTAAACGGCCGATGGAACCACATTGAGTGGTCGATAGTGGCAACCTGCATGCCAGGCTCAAGGAAGCCGACGCCGTGCGGCTGCAGCGCCACCGGCAGGAAATTAAAGTCCGAGGCATAGCCCAGCAGATATTGATGAATGCGCAGATCGTCGGGAACGGCGCCATTGGCGCGCAGCCACACCTGGCGCACCGGTTCAGCAATATGGCCTTTCATCGGGTTATGAAATTCGACCGGGCGGATCTCCAGCGGTTTATCACAGAGGAATTTATCTTTTACCTGCGGCGGCAGAAGGTGTGCCAGCTTGCGGGCGATATCGGTTTCCGAGTGCAGGCCGTCAGGAGAGGGGGCCGGCGGCATCGCTTTCTGATGCTCATAGCCGTGCTCTGGCGCCTGGAAGGAGGCGGTCATATAGAAGATCGGCTTCCCGTTCTGAATGGCGGCCACTCGCCGGGCGCTAAAGCTGTTGCCGTCGCGCAGTACTTCCACATCGTAGACGATCGGTTTCTGGCTGTCGCCGGGGCGCAGAAAGTAGCTGTGAAATGAATGTACCAGACGTTCAGCGGGCACGGTCTCTTTTGCCGCATACAGCGCCTGGCCCACCACCTGGCCGCCAAAAACCTGGCGCAATCCCAGGTCTTCGCTCTGTCCGCGGAATAACCCTTCCTCAATTTTTTCCAGATCTAATAATGCCAGCAGGTTAGAGAGTGCCTGACTCATACTTATCCTCAATTAATGATAGCGGCGCAGCGCGGTGCGCGTGATGTGGCAAAGTATAACCTGGAATCGCAAGTGGTCCGATGGGTGTAATAATCTGAATAACGAGGGGGCAACAGGAACAAATCTGAGATCTGTGCCACACTTATTGACGACACGAAAGTTCCTGCCGGCGAAGCGGCGGAACATCCTCCTGGGTATTAAGGGATGATAAGGAGAACATCATGAAATTTGCCTATATGTTTAGTGCCTTAGCCGTCGCCGCGACGCTAACCGCCTGTGCTAATCACCACTCTACCAGTTCTTCGACTCAGGCAGCCGCGCCCGACCCTTATGGCATCGCGACGCTGAGCGTGGCACAGCAGCAGCCGAGCGTTACGGGGACGATTAATATCCGCCAGAGAATCGCTTTACCGCCGGATGCGGTACTGACGGTGACCCTGTCGGATGCTTCTCTGGCAGATGCGCCAGCCCGCGTGTTGTCGCAAAAAGCGGTGCGTACCGAAGGCAAACAGGCGCCATTTAACTTTGCCCTGCCTTACAATCCGGCAGACATTCAGCCGAACGCCCGTATTCTGCTGAGTGCCGCGATCGCGGTGAACGGCCAGCTAATGTTCATTACCGATACCGTGCAGACGGTGATAAACCAGGGTGGGACGCATGCCGACCTGACGCTGGTTCCGGTCACGCAGACCGCCGTCCCCGTTGCGCAATAAGCTCGCCGAGCCCCCTGACGGGGGCTTTTTTTTGTCTTCAGTAAACCCAGCGATAATGCTGGAGATCGATATGGCCGCTGCCGGAGACCTGAACCCCTTCGGCCAGCAACGCCTGGCGCTGTCGCTGAAGATCGGGCCCGGTGAGGGAGATATCGCCATGGCGATTGACCACCCGATGCCAGGGCAGGGTTGACCCTTCCGGCAGGCGCTTCAGTACGCCACCTACCTGGCGCGCGGCGCGCGGTGAACCGGCCAGGCGGGCGACATCGCCGTAGGTGGCGACATAGCCTTCCGGTATCGACGCCACGATATGCCAGACGCGTTGGGGGAATGTGTCGTGCGGATCCATGTTCAGCCCTGTTAACCGGAAAACGCCAGCATAAGCGCTGAGGCGCAGGCTGTACAGCCTGCCTCGGTTCAGGCGGGTTGTTCGACAGTGAAGGTCAGGGCCAGGCCGAGGATCTGCATGCCATGGACATTGTCAGACGGTGAACTGGCGATGAGGCTCTCGAGAAATTTCAACCGCTGCGAAGTGGCGTTAATGATCAGTTTCGCGCGCAGGCCCGGCATGGTCAGCGACGAAATGGGGTACACCACCCGGCCGCTGATGTAGACGGGCAGTTTGCGCAGTTCCACCTGGCGCAGCACGCCGACGGTGGAATAGAGCAGCGCCAGCGGCGTGACCGCCCGCACGGGGGTCTGGCTGATGGTCGCGAAGTCGAGCATTTTTTCCGGGCGCAGATAGTTCACGCCATGAAAGGCGATGGTCATCCCTTCAATAGCGGGTAAAGGCAGAGTGATGGTCTGTGGTGATGAGTCAGTCATTCGATTACCGTCGAGACAAGGTGCTGATGATTAAAGGTGACGCAAGAGGGCTAAGTATGGTGGATAACCCGGCAATGTGCTGAGCGCGTGCTCCCAATCTCACAGCCTGGCCGTGAGTTGTTGGTTTTATTGGCGTATTGTGCAATAAACCAGCAGGCGATCGGGGTGAGCTTGCAATTCACCAGGTCAGCAGGGATAATGCGCCAGCGCGTTGGGTAACTAACGCTCTCAATGGGGGCTCTGTTGGTTCTCCCGCAACGCTACTCTGTTTACCAGGTCAGATCCGGAAGGAAGCAGCCAGAGCAGACGACGTGTGTGCCGGGATGTAGCTGGCAGGGCCCCCACCCATTTCGCCCTCCTGATATCTCCCTTGTATTTGTCCGGTCTTTATCCCTGCTATAATTAATATCTGATACGGATCACATATTATTTTTTGTTGCTAAAACAACCCGTTTTTATTCCATAATATTTACTTGTCATAAATCTGAAATGCTACTGAAATATTAATGTCATTTGCATGTCATAAATAAAAGGCATCTTATTGATGGGAATTTGTTGCCAGAGCCATGCTATAAAATATATCTCTGGATCAGCATGTTAACTTCGTGTATTAATTATGATGATTTTATTGCACGGGAAGCGTAGCTATGACCACAGTGGTTTTGAATGTAAAAATTGACGCCGAGTTAAAAGAGAAGCTGCGTCATTATGCGGAAGTGAATAACGAGAACCTGGGAACGGCAACGGAAAAGCTGCTGCAGCTGGCTTTTCAGCTGGAGGAGTCAGCAGGTGAGGCGGGGGTGACGGAAGAGGACATTGACAGCCAGCATACCGAAGAGGAAGCGACCCCATTAACCCCTAAAGAAATCAAAGCATTAAGAAAACTTCTGAAGAAGAAAAAATGAAACAACAATTCTCTACAGCCAGCAACTATAGCGAAGCCTGCGATATGTTGCGCTCAGGATACGTAAAACACGTGCGCCTGAACTGGAATATCGGTAGTGATGAGTTCTTTCGCATTGCCTCCGACTGGTGTGACACCGGCGCTAAAATTAAAAAAGATGAAGATGGCTTTATTATTTCCCTGAAAGGGTTTCCTATTCCGCGTCAGCATTAATGAAATTGCCTTATTTCTGTCACCGGGATGCCATAACCAGAGGGCAGGATACTCAGGCAATTTTATAAAAACATCTCATATACCTCATGGATGATGGTCATTTGACGGGCTGATGCCAGCCCGTCGATATTTTCTTATATTATTTTCCGCAAACGCGTATTTTCCTTCTGTTCTGCAAGGCTTTGCCACAGCGGTTGTAGCGTGGAGAAGGCCTGGCGCAATGCTTCGTCTGGCAGTGTAAATGGCAGACGCAAATAGCGATCAAATGCTCCCTCAAGACCAAAGCGCGTGCCGGTGCCGATATGGATCCCCTGACTTTCCGCACGCGCAGAGAACAGCGTGGCCAGCATGTCAGGGAGTTCCACCCAAAAAGAGAGCCCACCTTCCGGCGGCGTAAAGCGCCAGCGGGGAAAATATTCCGCCATTAACGTTTCGCACATGTCCCGGCGCGCCTTCAGCATTTCCCGCCGCGGCGGTAGCAGCGTGGCGGCATTGGCCAGCAGCCAGCTGCAGGCCAGTTGCTCCAGCAGCGGCGTACCCAAATCCAGGGAATCGCGAGCCTGAATAAGGGAGGCGATGGTTCGCGTACTGGCGCGGATCCAGCCGATACGCAGTCCCCCCCAGAAACTTTTCCCGGCCGAACCAATAGTGATCACCGCGGCATCGGGATTAAAGCAGGCCAGCGGCGGAGGCGGTGGCGCGTTATACCAGAGATCAACCATGGTCTCGTCGATCACCAGCGTCGTCCGCGTCCTGGCGGCGATATCCGCGACCCGCTGGCGGGTGGGAGCATCCATACAGCGCCCGGTGGGATTGTGAAAATCCGGCATCAGCCACGCCAGACGCGGCGCGGTCTGCGCAATAGTCGCCGCGAGTCCATCACAGTCCCATCCCTGCTGTGGAAGCGCGACGCCGACCGGGCGGCAGGAGGCGCCCTGAATGGCGCTAATCGCCATCGGATAGGTGGGGGCGTCGATGACCACCCGGTCACCCGGGCCGGTAAACAGGCGGAGGATCAATGCGAAGGCGCTGAGGGCGCCGTTGACCACCATCACTTCATCGGGCCGCGTCGGCAGACCGCGTTCGCTGTAGCGACGGGCAATCGCCTCCCGCAGTACTGGCAGCCCTTGTTGATCGTAGCCGGTCTGGCCCAGGTAGGGCGGCAGCAGCGTCATGGCATGCTGGAAGGCCTGATGGACTTCCGGCCCGGCGCTGAGGGCGGCGGTAGAGAGATTCAGCGTGGAGGGGATGTCTGAGGGGGGCGGCAGGTCGGCGGGGCGTTCTGGTAAAACAATGCGCGAACCGCTTCCCTGGCGGCTGTAGAGAAAGCCCTCCTCCCGCAACTGGCCGAGCGCGCTGGCGATGGTCGTCCGGCTGACGTTCAGCGCCGCCGCCAGCTCACGCTCGCCGGGCAGGCGCGTTTGCAGCGTCAGGCGACCGTCGAGGATCAGCAGGCGGAGCGCTTCCGCTAGCTGACGCCATAGCGGCGTGCGTGAAGTGGACTCCTGCCAGTTGCCGAGCAGGCGTACCAGCGATTGTGTTCCAAAGCGTCGGGTTGACATAGCGATCCACTTTTCCAAAACTGGCCATTAATTATCAGTCCATTTTTGCTGATGATAAGGGCATTCGCAATGATGTAGAGGAAAAAATATGCTTCGTCGCCTGCTGCAGTTATATATCGGCCTGGTACTTTATGGCGTGTCCACGGCGCTCTTCGTGCATGCCAATCTTGGCGCCGATCCGTGGGATGTTTTCCATCTCGGGGTGGCTAAACAACTGGGTATCAGTTTCGGTACGGTGATTATCCTGACCGGCGCGGCGGTGCTGCTGCTGTGGATCCCGATCCGGCAAATGCCGGGACTCGGCACGGTGAGCAACGTCATCGTGCTGGGGCTGGCGGCGGATGCCACGCTGGCCGTCCTGCCGCCGCTGGAGTCGCTGGTGGCTCGCAGTGTGCTGCTGGTGGGGGCGATTGTGCTGAATGCTATCGCCACCGGGATGTACATCGGCGCGGGCTTTGGCCCCGGGCCGCGCGATGGCCTGATGACTGGCCTGCACGCTCGTACCGGCTGGTCTTTGCGTGGCATCCGTACGGCTATTGAGCTTACCGTGCTGGTGATTGGCTGGCTGCTGGGCGGTAAGTTTGGCGTCGGCACCGTGATTTACGCGCTGTCGATTGGGCCGCTGATCCAGCTGTGCCTGCCGTGGTTTCGCCAGCCCGTCAGCCGCAAAGCGGTCAGCACTCCGCAGGAGATAGTCTCCTGAATTAACGACTCGCCCTCTCTATCCGCAAGAGGGCGAGCCGACGCTTACAGGCCGCTCAGGCCGTGAACCATCATGTAGATCCCCACCACGATAATCAGTAAACCTGAGAACCAGGGCGCCTTGCGCGAGACATCATTAAGCCAGGGCCAGCGGCGGGTGGCCTGTTTAAGACTCAGCGCGGCGATAGCCCCGGAAGCCACCAGCGTCAGCGCCAGACCAACGCTAAAGCTCAGTACCAGCGTGGCGCCAAGCGAAAATTTCTTCAGCTGTAAACAGATAAGCAGCACAGTAATGGACGCCGGACAGGGGATCAGCCCGCCGGTCAGGCCAAACAGTACGATCTGCCCGGTCGTCACCTGACGGCCATCAAAGCGCCGGTTGATCTCCTGAGCATGAGCCCGCTGATGCGCGTCCTGCCACTCCTCCGCCACCAGCGGCGCGGCGGATGAGGACGCATGTTCATAGTAGTGATTATGTTCATGGTGGTGATCATGTTCGTGGTGATGATCATGTTCGTGGTGGTGCTCATGTTCATGGTGGTGATCATGGTGCGTATGGGGCTGCGATTCGCGCCAGGTGCGCCAGAGCATCCAGCAGGCAATCAGTACAATCGCTATCCCCGAGATCAGTTGAAACCAGGGTTCGGAGGTCTGCGCGTTCCAGCCGCGGCCAAACCACAGGCCGGCCATGGCGATCAGCCAGACGACTGCCGTATGGGAAACCGTCGCCGCCAGCCCCAGCAGCACCGCCTGTTTTAACGTTCCCCGTACCGCCACGATAAAGGCGGCCATCATGGTTTTTGAATGGCCCGGTTCAAGGCCGTGCAGGGCACCGAGTAGTATCGCGCTGGGAATAAACAGCCAGGCATTACCTTGCTGCAGAAGGGAAGTGAAATCGTTCATATCGGGATCCTTGCCAAAAGTGCGTTTATCCTACTCCCCCCCAGTAGTAAAATACTACCCCCCAGTAGAAAAAGCGGCTGACAAAAGGGATCATGCTATGCTGGCAGGCGTTACTGATGATGAAGGTCGGTAATCACGGACAGAATGAAACGGTGGATCGTGCAATGTCACATACAGTTCGACACAAAAAAATGTTACTGACCCGACTGAAAAAAATTCAGGGGCAGAGTTCCGCGTTAGAGAAAATGCTCAATCGCGAGCATGAGTGCGCTGAGGTGCTACAGCAGCTGGCGGCGATCCGCGGCGCGGTCAACGGTATGATGCTGCAGGTTATTCAGGGGCATCTGACCGACCATGTGGTGAAAGAGCCTGAAGAGACACAGCGTGAAGCGGATCTGGAGACGGTGATGCAGGTGATCAAATCTTATCTGAAGTAGCGCCCAGGCGCGGGCGGCGAAGTGGCCACTCCCGCTGGCATTCTACTTATTGCTCCTGTTGCTTAATGCACATGGAGGTTATTTTCCGCCCACAGAATAAACTGCTCTTTTGGCAGCGCTTTGCTGTACAGCCATCCCTGGGCGTACTGGACGCCATGCTGTCGTAGCCAGTCGCGCTGGCTTTCGGTTTCCACCCCTTCGGCGACGGTGGCCAGATTGAGCGCCTTGGCCATTTCAATAATGTGCGGCGTCAGCGGCCGGTACTCGAGGGTATCGACAAAAGATTTATCGATTTTCAGCGTATCGACGTCCAGTTTCTGCAGATAGCTCAGGCTGGAGTAGCCGGTGCCAAAGTCATCAATCGAGATACGATGCCCGGCCTGACGGTAGTGAGCGATCACCGGCATGGTGGTCTCCGGATCGACAAATCCGCGCTCGGTGATTTCAAGGATGATCTGTTCGGCGGCGATCCCCCAGTGCTGCAGCTGATCGTGTAACAACGTCGGCAGGGTGGGCGAGCGTAAATCATCTACCGACAGGTTGATGGAGATGTGCACTTCCGGCCGCTGCCGCAGCCAGGGACCGAGATCGGTAAAAATTTTCCTGACGATATCTTCCGTCAACTGCGTAATCAGCCCGGTCTGCTCGGCCAGAGGAATAAAAATATCCGGCGATAAAAAGGTGCCGTCGGGTTGCTGCCAGCGGGCCAGCGCCTCGGCCCCGGCGATTTTCCCATCCTGCAACGAGATTATCGGCTGATAGTAAACCTGAATCGCTTCGGAGTTGAGGGCGTCCAGCATACTGTTGCGTGGTGATCGCAGGTGTCTCAGCAGGCGCAGCAGCAGCCAGGTAGCAAGCAGGCTGGTGAAGATGCCGACAGGGAGCCAGAAGATTAGCTGCTGGCGAATACGCTGCTGCAGCGGCAGCGTCGACGACCAGGTCACGATGCCGGAGCCCAGCTCGGGAATGCGCTGGATCCGATAGACCGTGTTATCCAGCGTCAGCATATTAACATGTGGATCTTTAATACGCTGCCAGACCGTATCCGGCAGCGGTTGGCTGCTGATCACCATTTTCAGGTGATCCAAACCAAACAGCATGGTATGGATCTTCTCCTCGCTGGCAGGAACCACATCGATAAAAGAGATGGGATCGATCATCACCATATGCTGTTGACTGCCCATGGCCGTCATCTGGTGATTAAGGCCGAGATCGTTAATTGAGGTCAGCCAGGTGCGATAGCCGTCAGGGGCAATGTGGTCCGGCGGGGGAAAGGTGACCGCGACGCTATGGTCTTCCAGGGAGGAACATTGCGGCACGGAATCACGCAGCCAGAGCACTTCCTGAATGTAGCGATGGGTATAGGCGATGCGGCGGAGCGTGAGCAGGTGCTCAGGGCTACAGGAGGCGGCGGTGTGTGAGTCGGCCTCACGTAGCGCTTCCCTGGCCTGATCGGCAACCTGCAGCGTGCGGACGACGATACGGTTGGAATAGTCATCCAGTTCACGATAGAACTGCAGCTTGGCCTGCCGCGCTGCCTGCCAGATGCTGAGTGAGATGGGCAGGATGATGGCCAGTATCAGCACCCCTGTAAACAGCGCCACCAGATGCCGGGTCCTCATGCCTGTGTCCTTATCGTTCGCCGGGTGTCATCAGTATATGCGAAAGATAAATCAGGCGCAGCGAGAGAAGTGAGCTGAGGTCGCGAAAAAACCGGCATCGCGAGAGGCTGCGATGCCGGGAGAGAAGGATGATTCCGATGCAGCAGAATAAAAATGAGGGTGTGAATGCCGGGCAGGGTGTGTTCCGGCATTCAGTCGCAGCATACGCGGCGCAGATGACAGCAATATGTTAGCTAGTGCGCATCCGGCGCCGGGATATCAGCGCTGATACGCAGGTCATTCTCATCAAATACCATGCAGAAGCGCTCATCGAAGGCCAGATTTATTTTCTGCCACGGGCGGAAATGGACGTCGCCGGGCAGCAGGACCTTGACGTTATCGTGGCCGTAGCACTGGCCGAACAGATAGGTATTGTTACCCAGACGCTCCACCACTTCACATTGAAACTCCACCACGGTACCGGTAGTGACGTCGGGCGTGAGATGCTCTGGCCGGATCCCCAGCGTCACTGCGGCGCCGGGCTTCAGCGGCTGGGTAGCGATATTGAGGACCAACTGATGGTCCTGCGCGAGGGTGACCGTTAAGCGTTCCGGCTGCCAGTCGCTGACGATGGCCGGCAAAAAGTTCATCTTCGGCGAGCCGATAAAGCCGGCGACGAATTTGTTGACCGGATTGTAATACAGCGCCATCGGCGAACCCATTTGTTCGACTTTCCCGTAGTTCATGACCACGATTTTATCGGCCAGCGTCATCGCCTCTACCTGATCGTGGGTGACATACACCATGGTGGTCTTCAGCTCCTGGTGCAGACGGGCAATATGCAGGCGCATATCGACGCGCAGCTCCGCATCGAGGTTAGAGAGCGGCTCATCGAACATAAACACCCGGGGATTACGCACGATCGCCCGGCCAATGGCCACGCGCTGCCGCTGGCCGCCAGAGAGCTGCTTCGGTTTACGATCCAGCAGGTGCGAGAGCTGCAGCGTTTTAGCCACCATTTCCACCTGGCGACGGATCTCCGTTTTCGGCACTTTATTCACCTTCAACCCGTAGCCCATGTTCTCTGCCACCGTCATGTGCGGGTAGAGCGCATAGGACTGGAAGACCATCGCCACGCCGCGGCGGGCGGGCACGACATCATTCATCACCTCATCGCCGATCAGCACTTCACCCTCGCTGACCTCTTCCAGACCGGCAATCATGCGCAGCAGCGTCGATTTTCCACAGCCGGAAGGACCGACGAAAACGGCAAACTCGCCATCTTCAATATCGAGATTGACCTGGTGCAGCGTCACCGTGCTGCCGAACCTTTTGGTGACATTCCTCAGTCGTATATTGGACATCCACATTCCCCGAAGTGAGTAGCTGTTGTTTGCCGTTGCTTTGTCGCTGTGTGTAGCATGAATTGTATTACGTGTAACAAATCAGCGTGGCGATGTTCAACAGCAGTAAAATCATGCCCTGACTATAACTTCCGCAGTTTTAGCGCCATACAGCGGCGTTTCATTTCTGTAATGATGATCACACAACTGGCAGCTTATGGTAGTTTTGTCAGCGATCTACGGGTAGCGTATAACAAAAGAGAGCCGGAACCTTTTTCTCATATAACTCGGCAGTTTGAAGTGATTTATTTTTCTAACTGGCAGAGATAATCCCAATAAAAACCATTAAATTGTTATACCTTCACATGAGGTTGATAATGAAAAAGAACACGCTTGCTGCACTGATCCTTACCACCCTGGCGGCGGGGCAACTCACCAGCCTGCAGGCGCACGCCGCCGGGCAGCTCAACGTCTGGGAGGACATTAAAAAATCCGCGGGTATTAAAACCGCGGTCAGTGATTTTGAGAAGCAGTACAACGTGAAGGTCAATCTCCAGGAGATGCCTTATGCCCAGCAGCTGGAAAAGCTGCGCCTCGACGGCCCGGCGGGCATTGGGCCGGACGTGCTGGTGATCCCGAATGACCAGCTCGGCGGCGCCGTGGTTCAGGGACTACTCTCGCCGCTCAGTGTCGATCAGGCGAAACAGGATGCCTTTACGCCAGCCTCCATCAATGCCTTCCGCATGGATAACGCGTTGTACGGGATCCCGAAGGCGGTGGAAACCCTGGTGCTTATCTACAACAAGGACCTGATCGACAAGCCGCTGGACAGCCTGCAGGCCTGGCTGGACTACTCGAAAACCCAGCGCGAGCAGAACAAATACGGCCTGCTCGCCAAGTTTGACCAGATCTATTACAGCTGGGGGGCGATTGGCCCGATGGGCGGCTATATCTTTGCTAAAAACGACAGCGGTGGCTTTAACCCGCAGCAAGTGGGCCTCAATACCCCCGGCGCCGTCGAAGCCGTCACCTTCCTGAAAAAATTCTATGCCGAGAAGGTCTTTCCAGCGGGGATCCTCGGCGATAACGGGCTGAATGCCATCGATTCCCTGTTTACCGAGAAAAAAGCGGCGGCGGTGATCAACGGCCCCTGGGCCTTCCAGCCGTATGAAGCCGCTGGCATTAACTATGGCGTGGCGCCCCTGCCGACCCTGCCGGACGGCAAGCCGATGAGCTCCTTCCTGGGCGTCAAAGGCTATGTGGTATCGACCTGGAGTAAAGACAAAGCGCTGGCGCAACAGTTTATCGAGTTCATCAACCAGCCGCAGTATGTGAAAGCCCGCTATGTCGCCACCGGCGAAATTCCGCCGCTGAAGGCGATGATTGACGATCCGGTGATTAAAAACGACCAAAAGGCCAGTGCCGTCGCCATCCAGTCGGCGCGAGCGGTGGCGATGCCGGGCATTCCGGAGATGGGGGAAGTGTGGGGGCCGGCCAACGCCGCGCTTGAACTGAGCCTCACCGGTAAGCAGGCGCCGCAGGCCGCGCTCGATAACGCGGTGAAACAGATCACGATGCAGATCGAAGCAATGCAGGCCAGCAATCAGTAATTCACCGTCACGTGAAGTCACCGAGCGGGAGGGGGACCTCCCGTTTGTAGAAGGAGTCGAGTGTGAGCATCCATTCCAGCGAAAATTTTAGCGACGCACGCGGGCCCGGGCGCCATGCATGGTGCGGCCTGCTGCTGGCAATCGTGCCGGGTTTCGGTCAGTTTTATCATCGCCAGTGGCTGAAAGGGCTGGTCTTCCTGGTGCTGCTGAGCAGCTTTCTGGGGATTTTTTATGATTTCCTGCGTGAGGGGTTGTGGGGGTTATATACCCTGGGTGAAGAGGTACCGCGGGATAACTCTATCTTCCTGTTAGCGGAGGGGATTATCAGTGTGCTGATCGTCGCCTTTGGCGTGCTGATCTATTTTCTCTCGCTGCGGGATGCGTGGCTGAACGGCAAAAAACGCGATGGGGGGATCGCCCTGAACAGCGTGCGTAAGCAGTACCAGATGCTGCTGAGCGACGGCTTCCCGTACCTGATGATCACCCCGGGCTTTATTCTGCTGGTGTTTGTGGTGATCTTTCCCATTCTGTTCGGTTTCGCCATCGCCTTCACCAACTACAACCTGTACCACACGCCGCCGGCGAAGCTGGTGGACTGGGTGGGGCTGAAAAACTTCGTCAATATTTTCACCCTCTCTATCTGGCGCTCCACCTTCCTGGATGTGCTGCAGTGGACCGTGGTGTGGACGCTGCTGGCGACCACCCTGCAGTGTACGGTGGGCGTGCTGCTGGCGATTCTGGTGAATCAAAAAGATCTGCGCTTTAAGCCGCTGATCCGCACCATCTTTATTTTGCCGTGGGCGGTGCCGGGGTTTGTCACCATCCTCGTCTTTGCCGGTATGTTCAACGATTCATTCGGGGTCATCAACAACGCGATCCTGTCGTTCTTCGGTATCAGCCCGAAGGCATGGCTGACCGACCCGTTCTGGACTAAAACGGCGCTGATCATGATGCAGACCTGGCTTGGCTTCCCGTTTGTCTTTGCCATGACCACCGGCGTGCTGCAGGCGATCCCGGACGATCTGTATGAAGCGGCGACGATGGACGGCGCCAGCGCCTTTACCCGTCTGCGCACCATCACTCTGCCGCTGGTGCTGTACGCGATCGCGCCGATCATCATCACTCAGTACACCTTCAACTTTAATAACTTCAACATCATTTATCTGTTTAACAACGGCGGTCCTGCGGTGGCAGGCTCCAACGCCGGTGGGACGGATATTCTGGTGTCGTGGATCTATAAGCTGACGATGTCCTCGTCGCAGTACGCCATCGCGGCGACCATCACGATCCTGCTGTCGATCTTTGTCGTCGGCCTGGCGCTGTGGCAGTTCCGCGCCACCAAATCCTTCAAAAATGACGACATGGCGT
>OKEV01000267.1_pt1 | contig 15768 bp, 21 predicted proteins | sample 1611141 | NCBI WGS metagenome assembly OKEV01 (sample SAMN04436713, study PRJEB24849) | human gut metagenome | biome: human gut; feature: NICU; material: stool | host: Homo sapiens | place: USA: Saint Louis, MO | collected 2010-08-30
CATGTAAAACACACTTTTCCTTACCCCAAAGAAATGTTTAATGTATTACGACAGTCATGAAAATGGGTTTATCATTTTCTAAGCATAGAACTGGAGAGATATCCTATGGTGTCATCTGTTTTTTAACGTAGACTGTAAAACGATGAGTTTTACAGTCTAAGGCTGGTCAGTTAATCCAAGTCGCAGACTTTTTAAGGAAAACTAATTGGTTTTTCTTTATCGAAAACGATAAACCTGTTTTCATTCTCAAGCCTCGTCCGACAGGGCGGGGTTACTGACTATCAGGAACAATAGTTATCCAATGCTTTTTATTCATATGATATCCTCCCTGTATACCTGAAAAGATACTCTTATTGATCATTGCTTGGTCAGGATCACTTTTTAACGTAACTATCCTTTTACCATGTATTTCTGAAACAAATAAAAAGATTTTATTTTCTACTCGATAGACTAAATGTTCTGGTCCAAATGGAAAATCTGGATAGCTTCCGGGTAATGTTTCTGCAATCTGTTTTGCTTTTTCGTGTAGTTCTTTAGCATTCATTTTAATTCTCCTTAAAAATAAAAAAGCCACCGCTAGGTGGCTTAGTCCTGATAGCTGAAACCGATTATCAGCGGCATCGACTCGAAGATAAATCTCCGGCACCGTCTGGTGCTGCCCGGTCACAACCCGGTCGGCCTTATTATCAGTAGGATGACGGTCTCACTCCGTATGGCGTTTCGCACGCAGCCACCGGAGTCCATGCGTGCTTCGCATCATCCATAACAATAATTATGACATTATTTAATGTTTAAATCAATATTTTTATTCGTTTTTTAATATCTCTTGAAAAGCCTGTTTTTCATTATATAAATCATTTTTTATTAATGAAGTCAAACCATCAGGATAAGTTAAAGATAATATTTCTCTAGCTTTTTTCCCTTTATATAAATCATAACATTTTTTTCTGAGTTCTATTTCTTCTTTTATTGGTGTTGTAGCCCAATATTCTTTTGATGTTACATTAAGAGCTAAAATATTGCTTTTACGACCATGCTTTGTGTCTAACCAAATATATAAAGGAATAGTTTTACTATTACTTAACGAATAAGTATTATTTTCTTTTTCATCCAATCTCATATCTATACATTCCATTATTGCAGAATCTTTAGAAAAAGAAAATACAGATGTAAAGAAACTTACGATTGTAGAATTAATATTAGCGTCCATTACATACGTCATATCTACACAATATTTTCTAGCTTCTCTTGCCATAAGAGTAAAAGAATCCTCTAAAATAATATTTAATTGGTTATTTACTTTCATCAAATCTATATCATCTAATATTATTCTTCTTGGTATTTCTCTCAATCTTTTATCTTTTATTATTTCAATACAGCCTTCATTAATATTCTTATTAAATCCATATACATCAGCCATATTATACATATATTTTTTATATATATGACTTGCTGTTGCTAAATATATAATGTCTTTATATTTGATTGTATTATCTAAATTTAAATCGAACATTGTTATTTTTTCTTTATCTTCTATATCAACAGTCGTAGATTTTAGTAAAAATGGATAAGATTCCATCAATTCCTTTATATTCTTCTCTATTTCATAGTAATCCATATCTGAATTATTCTTCTTTTTTCTTTGCTCAACTAAAGATAGTAAATCTGCTATAGTAGGCATTGAATTTTTGTGAGCAAAATAAGCTAATCTTGTATTTTTAGCATCCGCAAAAATATTTCTGATAGTTCTCCAAGATAACTCTTCATTATATATTTTTAGTTTTGCTAGTTCATGTTTTATTTCTCTATATTCGTTTGTATTACAATATTTTTTATTCTTATATAACTGTTCTATAATATTATCTAATTCTTTATAATCTGTTTCTTTCGTTCCAAAAATGAGATTAACAAAGTTCTTTATTAAGTTAAGTTCTAACCCTTCAGGGGAATCATACCCTATAATTGTATCAAATGGATTAATATAAAAATTATTATTAGTTAGTTTATATTTACCCACATATAATAACGAACTATCTTTTACACTATTTTCAATAGTTTCAATAAATCCAAGAGAGGAACTATCTTTAGATACTATTCCTAATAATGGAAATTTATTATAAGAACTATTTATGAAATATTTAAAATTCAAATTATTTAAAAATAATGATTTATCTTTATCATTTTTTATTCCTGTCACAAGATTTATCCAAGTTGTTTGCTCTTCTGAATAAGGATTAAAATAGAAGGCAGATTTTCTTTTTGTAGTTAATCTTAAACCTTTATTACTTTTTCCTACGCTTTCATAATTTTTACCATTATAAGCAGATATAAAACCTTTAACTTCATCTTTATCCTGAAATGTGAAATCAAGAGATTTTAATAAAGAAATTGTCATTATAATACTACTTTTTATTTTCTCAATGCTTCTTTCTTTAAATACTAAATAATACGTATTGTAAGAATTATGGTTATCTAGTTCTATTTTCTTATTAGTTTCATTAATTAAATCTTTAAACTCATATAAATAAGTATCAGTATCAGTAAGCAAATCTTCTTCATTATTCTTTTGAAATAGCTGTATATTATATTTTATTTTTATTTTTTCTAATTCTTTGATTACATCTCTGTTAGGCTCAAAATCTTTTATATATAAAACTGTATAATATAAATCATCTTGATATCCTCTAAGAATATAATAATCATTATCACTTACTGAGTGAAAGTTTGTAGACGTAACGAAGTTGTCTTTAAGTAAAGTTAACATGGGTTTTCTCCTAAATTTATTTTATTATAAATGAATATTGTTATTTAAAGCAAAAATATGTCTGACCGGGGAGGTCTTGAGGAAAATTTGATTTGTATTTTTTTGATTTAGGAGTATTTGATAGATAAAAGTTAGACTATGTTTTTTCTTTTGTCAAATTAAAACTCTCCCTATTATTAAAATAACAGGGAGACTCATTTTATTTAATTTTAGGTCTTGATGGAGAACTTTCTTTTTTATTATTTAGCATCATTTTATGAATCGCTGACATTTTCAATAATAACATAAGAGTGTATTTAGCATCATTCCCACCATTATGTAAATGTTTAGCTTGGATCTTAAATGAATCAAGAAGATTCTCTAACTTCTCTCCATTAGGTAAAGAGTTTTTAGGTCTAAAATAACGCTTATAACAAAGTTGAGTATCAATGATTTGAATATCTTTTTTGTTTTCAAAATCATAACCCAATCTTTTCATAATGTCATAATCTTCTCTCATTTCATGGAATAAAACATAATCAGCACCTTTCAAATGCTCATTAATCACTGCTTTAATCTTAGTAAATGGAAGAACTTCTGTTTGACCAAAATCAAACTTATCCTGCATTGAACGATTTCTTTTCTTCTCATAATTTTCTTGAATCAGATAATGAAATGTTGTTTCTTTACCTTTATCTGATATAGCGACACCCATTTCTGTTACCATGTAATCATTTTTATGTTTGTTAAAGCTAAACTCGAAATCAAAGGATACAATTTTTGATTTACCAAAATCTCTGTTAAGATTAGTTAAACCATCAAACTCTTTACGGGATGCTTCTCTATTAGCTTCGTGTTCTGCTTCTATTTTAGCAACCTTTTCCTGTTTTTTAGCATCTTGTATTTCTTTTTGTTTTTGAGCCTCTACACCATAAGTAGAATACTCTGAATGAAGTGATTTTAGTTTATTAAAATCTTCAATGCTTTTAACAGTAAATCGTTGAGCTGATTTATCATCCTCAAGAGAAAGCAAAGACATTTTTCCGGTATAAAAATCTTTAAATGGAAAATCTACATCAAATGATTCTTTTACCTTATCAGCAATCTTTTCCATAGATTTTTCTGATACAAAATAAGGTGGATGTTTATCGTGCATAAACACTTCATTTATGCCAACGATATTGATAATATTTTCTTCAGTGAAAAATTTAATAATATCCACTTTTTGGGGATTGCTTTTGTAAGCATGGGCTATTTTGTTGTTGATGGCGTTAAGACTGTATAACATTATCATTTTCCTTAAATGTTTAATATATACAATCTTAACAAATATTAGGTGGTATGTGAACTACTTTTTATAAAAACCTACAGGATTTTCTGGCTCATCATCAATGTAAAGCAATGCTTTCTTGTTTTCTTCACTCAAGGATGGGAAAAGAGTTACACCTTTTTCTTTCATCATTTTTATACGTTCCATAGGACTCGCACTTAAAAAGTCTCTGAAATTGTAAGCTTCATGAAGATTATTAAAACGATTACCTTTTTTTTGAACTATATTCCAATAACTTTCTTCACCTTCAATAATAGGTGCGACTAATAAAGATGAGTAATCATTCTTTTGACCAGCAAAAATTACAGCATAATAGCTTTTTGGGGCTTTTTCATCAGCAAACATAACAAAGTGAACCATATTACTTAACCCCTTCTTTTAGGCGTCCTAAACGCTCTGGAACACCTTCAGGCCATTTAAGTTCTTCTAACTTTTTAGGATCAAGTGATAACAGTAAATCTAATGCTTCTTGAGAGCGTTTTTTTACCTGTTCTTCATCATACAACTTTTCTGTTTTCATGGTATCTCCAATAATTAAAAGGTATAGTCACCACTATACCTTGATTTCATATCATAAACAAGCAATTTAAAAGCTTAGTTTTGAAGTATAGGTATAAGGAAAATTGATATTATTTAAAGAATCCATAATAATGGATACTATATTTTCATTTAAAAAAGTGTCATTTATTTCTTTTGTTATTGCCTTAATACTCTTTTTATTATTTTCTCCACGACTAACAAATACAATATCTACATTTTTAGCCATGTATAAATCTATCTCTATATTATTAATATTTTCCTTATCTTTTTCAAAATAAATATTTATTTCAAATAGATCTTTCTTATTTGTTTCCATATGAAGTGAAAATTTATTATTATTAACAGAAAAACCTTCCACGCTATATTTTTTAGTTGTTATTTCTTTTTCTATTATATATTTGTAATACAATGGCAACATGGGATTAACTATTTTTATAAGCTCTATAATAAACTCACTTTTTGATTTTTTTTGCTTTAAATGTTCTATTTTATCTTCATATTTCATTAAGTCGTTAAATGGATAATTTAAATATGATAAAACAATATTTTTAAAGAATTCTTCAAATTCATGACTATTTAAAATTTCATCTACCTGAATATCAAAATGAGGTTTTTGATGACGGTAATAATCACCAAAACCTAAATGACCTGTTTTATAAAAAATACAAGATACGTCATCATGTAGTGGAACATACCAAGCACTTTCTTTTTCCAATAAAGTTTTTCTTTCTACTGTTTTCTTTTTATCATGGAATAAAAAAGTTACCGATTGGTACCGTGAATCGGCTTTTAATACTACATCAACAGTGAAACCTTTCTGGTTGAAAAAAGATTCGATCTCTTTTTCAAACAGAAATACAAAAATATTTCTAATGCTATAAAATACATAATTTAAAGCATTATCTTTTTTTAATATTTCTTTTCTTTTTATATTTTTTTCTTTTATAGTTATATCATTATGAAGCATAACTTATCCTATATTTAATTTATTAAAATAACAAAAAGACGCCTAAGCGCCTTTAGTTGTTAACGAAAACCTCTTTTGTTCATAACATTTAATCTTGCTATTAGATTTTCTAAATTTTTTTTCTGGCATTTATCATTCATCTTAGATCTAATAGATAGTAGCTCATCACGACATTCTCTATAATCTAAAATAGCGATCTGATATCCCATTAGTGTAAACTGCAAGTTCATATAAGAAGAAAAATGGCTTAATTTTCTAAGGGCAATTTCAAATAACTCTTCTTCTGTTTTTTCTTTTTTTGCAAAAAGACTTAAAAACCAATGCTTACATTTCATAGATATAAGACCTTTTATACCATTAAAGGTTATTAAGAGTGCCAGTTACAAATGCTTTAAACTGCGGATCAACAGCATCAGCATACGCTTGAGCTTCTTCGGCAGAATTAAAAACTTGTTTGGACACCAGATGATATTCACCTTCATACATATACATTACAAAAAACATTTAAAAACTCCTTCATCTTTTCAATAAAAAGATTATATCACTTATAATCTGTTATGCACAAGTCTTTTTTAAAAAAAAGAGCCAGAAGGCTCTCTTTTTAGTTAATTAAAGGTTTTACTGTAAATCCATTTTTGATTTTTCCTTCTTTTACAATCTCACTGATTCTTCGACGAGGAATATCAATTACGGCAGCACATTTTTTTATACTATCAAAAGCACCAAAAAACTTACCATCTTTAAACACTTTTACTGCTTTACGGCAAACCACACCTGAATGACCTTCAGGCCATAATACTAAATTATTTTTTGAACAATTCTTTTTATTACCATCAAGATAAGACACATGATAGTTTTTTAGAAAATCACCATGAGGAAGATGATAATTTTCAACCATAATATCAACCAATAACTCTTTTCTGATACCTAAGTCATAAGGTAAAGCTCTTTCAATATAAGGTTTTCCAAAACGGTTAATAAGGGGGGTAATTTTTTTACCTTCGAGATTATAGATCTCACCCTGTTCATTAATTAACAATCCTGTCAGAACACCTGAAATGAATACATTTTTCATTCCCTTAAGCTCTGATTGATTGATTTTTGTTGAAGCTTTGGTTGTGCTATCTACTTTAGCCCAATAAAGATTTTGGATGCTTAAAGGGTATTTTTCTCCAAGTACACACTTGTTGAAACGTGCTTCACTTTTAGCTTCTTCTGGTTTCTTAACAAAGTTACTTAGAATCAAGTCTAAAGCAGGAAGAGTCATAAGCTTGTTATTCACTACAATGTTAAAATGGTATTGACCTTTCTTTAAAAAAGGTTTAACTGGATGTCTCTGACGACCACTAAAAATCTCACCATTATCATTAACTGTATAGTTAGAAAGAATTTTTCCTTTATAACTCAATACTTTCATTAACATACTAACCTCTCTAAAACCTTATTGCTTTTAATGTTCCCTAAGTATAACTCAAAAAAAATTCATGCACAAGCACTTTTTAATGATAAAGCTTAGTTTTTAGAGTTTTAAAAAAAGGCTTTCAGCATTATGAAAAAGAAAAAATAAAGTATATGTTTTCTATCATTAACTTGACTTAAAACTCTCTTTTATATTTTTTTTATTGTTATTTTAAGATATTTTATAGGAATAAAATGTTAAAGCTTCTATTATTTTAAATTAAATACTATTATCATATAATTTCTTCAATTTTTTAAGAGATAGCAACAATAAACTATAAAAATATAGCTTTTGTTTATTATTACCATTAAAATCATTATTTATTTGTTTTTGTTGAAAGGCTTACTGTATTCGGAGTGACTTATTTTTGTATCAAATCAAAATATGGATTAAATCACCTATTTTTAATCATATTTTTCTTATTTAAATTTATAAAATGAAGCTTATGTAAGAATATCTACATCAAAACATTATTTATAATAGAAAATTACAAAATTAAAAAAAGAAGATACCTAATCTTCTTTTTTTGCTGTTGGTAGCTTATACATAGACCTTTTCCATCCATAAGATGATTGATGTTTAATATTTTTGTAACCTCGATCAGTTAGAAATTGAAATAAACGGTTATTTAGAATATCATCAATAAAAATAGGGATATTTTTACTTTCCAATATATCAAGAATCTGTCTAAACACTTTCTTGGAGCGATAGGCTTCTTTTAACTCAATACATTTTATAGCAATAAATTTCATTTCATTGCCTTCAATCATTCTTGAAACGGATTGTATTGATAAGAACTCAAATAGATGTATACCATGAATATGTTTCAATTCAGATTCAAAAAGTCCGAAATTTTGATAATTATCTTTATCAATTTCATTAACTAAGGCTAAAAATTTTTCAAGTTGCTCAGACATTTTTAACTCCCACTTTTTATCAATAGCATGTATTATATACAATTTTTTTCATATGCACAAGCTTTATTTTTCCTTGAATGTTAGAGGCTTTCTATGATAAAATACTCTTTCTTTCTTAACTTATGGAGTTATCATGACTGTAAAACAATGTTTGGATATCGTAGAAAAACTGAAACAAAAAAGTTTAACATCAGCAGATGAAGTAGCTGAAACTCTCGAAGAATTCTTGGAGGATATTGCAATGGATGATGGTTTCGGTACTGAACGTCAACTTGATCCTCGTGGAGATGGTAGAGATATGGAATATGATGAGGATGAGGATGAGGATGAAGAAGTAGAGTATCCGTCAATGTTTGTTTCTGATGATGAGCAATCTCAGCACGAAAGAAATATTGAAGTTCTTGAAAATCTCTCAGGTCTTTTAAAAGATCCTGATGAAGAATATCTTCGAGAGTCTTTTATTGAAACTTTTGAGGTAGTTTAACGTATGAACAATCTATTTCCTATAGAAGGTGTTATTAGACATAATCCTATTCGCAATGGGATTAAATCAAATTCTAATATTATGATCTTGGAAATAGATTGTTCTGATGAGCTTGATAAATATTATCAATGGTTTGTTTTTAATAAATATGGCATCAAGCTTTCATCTCCTATGTTTGGCCTACACGTTTCAGTTATTAGGCCAGAAGAAGTTGATGTTAACCACCCTTTATGGGGAACTTATGAAAACCATAAAATAACAGCTTTTTATTCCGATCTTGAACGACATTGGGAATTCTGGTCTTTAAATATTTATTCTAAAGATTTGGTTGAAATACGTGAAGCTTTTGGTCTTAATCCTTTCTTTCGTCTTCATATGACAATTGGAAGACAAGAAAAATGGGATAACCTACCGATTATCCCAAACTTAAAACATGATACAGACTTCCTAGATTATAAACCTATTTAAAATTACATTTGGTGGAGATACTCTGCCATTTTCTTTTTCTTAGACTCTACAGCCATCTTTTCTTTTAGTTCTATTATTTCGTTTATATTTAATAGATTTACTGCATCTTGCTTATATATTTTTGTTGTTATATTCTCTTTTTCTTCATCAGTTAAATACATACCTATTTCAAGCATATCTCCTTCATTAAGAATAATATTGGGAAGATTTTTTTCAACAACAATATTTTTTATATCTTCTTTATAATTATTTCCAACTAGATTTAATGATATATAACTAATTAAGAACGCTCCACATAGAACTAATATTTCTTTTCCTATAAACATTAAACTAGCATGTGTGAATAATGCTATAAATAGATTAATAAGAGGAATAAGAACTGTTATTCCTAATACAGCGAACACTCCATTAATAAACCATTTACTTTTGGGGTTTTCTTTCTTTAATGAGTTTAATATTTTTAACTTGCTAAATAATCCTATTTTTTTACCAAAAGCCTCTTGCTCTATTTTTTTAGAAACAAAATATTTTAAACCATTTAATTCATTTTCTATATTCATCTTATTCACCTGATTTTATAAATGGAAGTACGGCACATTCACTGTTAATAAATCCTCTTTCATCGCTTATAAAATATTGCTCATTGTTGTCATCATCACCCATTTTAACAATTACATTTTTTGAAGAAAAATTAATAGGACATAACTTATTATAAACTAATACTTCCCTTCTATTCGAAGAAATCATTACAGAGTTGTAATATTCATTTAATTTATTTACAATATTACCATTATTTGTGTCAGTAGCACTTACAACAAAACCATTATTGGTATTGAATGATATGTTTCCTGATTTTCCACCATATGAATAATAATTTCTGGATTGACTTAATATGTTTTTATAACGACTAAAATCTAAACTTCTGGCAATGTCATCATTCGTTATATTTCCATTCTCATCAATGGGTGTTTTTGCCACAACATCTTCATCAACAGCTACTTTTACATTTTCTTGCCCCTCTTTATCTATAACAGGCAACAGACTACAAATTTGATTAGATTTACTTAATACGCTAGGGCTATCAGGTATTATTTTTAGCCAATTAAGATCATTCCCTAATGTTCTACATCTATCTTCTAAAAGATATTGCTGTCCTGATTGGGATACCATTATTTGCGTATAATTATTATTTACATCAGGAGTTAAGCCTGTATATTCTTTTCGAGAATCAACATCGATTTTTAATGTAGCGAAAACAGCACTACCGTTAAGATTTTTATAAATAATATAGTTTTCTGGATTAATAGCATCCATTTTTTTAACTGTTTCGGCAGCAGTGCTTATACCAAATGCTGTCATATAAGTAGCATTATTTCCATTGTTAGAACTTGGTATTGAATAGTTAATTATTGGAGCTACTGGTGTATTTTTCACCTTATTCATATCTTCTATTATTTTTTTATTTTGTTCTGCTTTTTCTTGTAACAAACGTGCTATTCTTTGTGTTTCTTCTTTTTGTTTAGCTAATTGTTTTTCGAGTCTTTTAGCTTTAATTTCAGCATCTATTTTTTTCTTCTCTTCTTTTTCTTTTTCTGCTTTTTCTTCTGCTATTCTACTCTTCTCCATTGATATTTTTATTGGTTCTATTACATGATTATCAATATTATTTCCCATATCTGAAAAAGAAAAATAGTTTACTCCTCCAGCTAGAGCAAGAGCTACGAATATCCCAACTTTTGTTATTTTAGTATTTCCCATAATTCCCCCATAATATAGAAAATAAGATATCTTATTTTAACTATTTTATTCAAATTTTTGTTTTGTTTTATTTACTTCCTGTAAATAAAAAAGAAGCCTTCTGGCTTCTTTTATTTCAAATGTTTCATTATCATATCTTCAATATCTGGAACAGCATCACATGCTTTTTTCTTTATTAATGACTCATTGTTTATGAAACTTTCTCCATTTTCGTTGGGATTTACAAGAACGACTTTAGTTCCATTAGTATATTGTTCACATTCATAAGGGAAATGAACAATTAGATTGGAACACCCTACAATAAAAACAATATCTTTTTCATTTAGTGATTTTAAAAGTTTGTCAGCATCTTTATAGGCATTATATATTTTATCATCTTTATAATAAGCTCCCTCTCCAAACATCACTACATTTGGTCTTACTAAATCCTCTCCTAATTTATAATTAACGGGTTTATATCCCATGTTAATTACTTTTCCATTTCTAACCACTTCTTTTAAAGAACCATGTAATCGTATAATGTTTTTACTTTCTGCCCTTTCATGTAAATCATCTACATTTGTTGTTATAATACCAACTCGATCCTCACCATATTTATCTTGCATAAGACTTATAAAGTAATGAAAATAATTTGGTTCTACTTCTTCTAACAAAGCCCTACGACTATCATAAAAAGCATTTACAGCTACAGGATCAATATCTAATGCTCCATTGGACGCAAGGTATTTAGGATCGTAATTTTTCCAGAGTCCATTACTGTCTCTAAAAGTAGGAATACCACTTGCTTCACTGGCTCCTGCTCCTGTACAAAAAATTATTCTACCAACTTTATTATTTAATATTAGTCTTTCCATTATTAAGGATTCTCTTTTTTATAAATATTTTTAGGAGCATTTGTTCCTTCGCTTAAAGAAACATTATCTCCTTCATGTTTTATTTCTATGATATTATTGCTATCTAAAAACCATAAAATTAAACCGAGGAATATAATAAGACCAATAATTTTTATTACATTCTTAAGAATATAAATCCCAACTACTAAAATAATTAATAAAACTACAAAAACGACAATATTCATATTTACATCCCCGCATTTTTATATTTGCTAATAATAGGTCTTAAATCTCTATCTATATAAGGTTGAGCATTCATTTGATATTGCTCACGCCCATTTTCATCCCAATACTTTACCATAATTTGTAATCTATAATTAGCATCTTTCCATTCTTCTTCTATCATAACTTCCTTTGATGGACAATTATAAGCTCTTTTACCTTTTGCTATATCACTTACTACACATTCTTTTTTTATTCTATCGTATGTTTTAGCAAATAAATATTCATTTTCTGGAACTTCTTCCATTCCTTCTGGAATTTGCCTTTCTTCGCATCCACTAAGAATAAATAAAGATAAAATTATGAATAAATATTTCTTCACTTTCATTCCTTATTTAGTTATTAAAATTTCTTTTAAGAAACCATCCAGTTAATGATAACCGTTCTGTATTAGACATCAATACTTCATGTAATATTTCGCTCGAACGGAAACAAATAATACTTCCTCCATATGGTTTTATATCAACTACATTATCTTTTAAATGCAGCCTTAATTCTCCCCCATCACCTTCCTGCCAGTTTTCATTTAAATAGGTGATCAATGTGATAGTACGTCTATCATCATTCTTAAAACTGTCTTTATGAGCCTTATAGAAGCTTCCTTTAGGGTATTGAGCAAAATGACATTCAAACTCGCTTAGACCTAAATAAAGTCCTTCATTTAACTTTTTAGAAAAGTCATCAGCAAAGCGTTGATAACCTAAAATTTCTCGCTCTTTTTCTTCATCAGTTAGCCATGAAATATTATCTGAACGAATGGATTCATTTATTACTTTTTTATCACCATTACCTATGGAAGCTTTAGTGAGCGTTCTTCCTCTACATAACTGGCTTAACTTTAATACTTGTTCTCTGGAAAGAACATTTTCTTGATGATACCAACCATTTTCAACTAATGAATCAATAGCTTTATTAATGTTTAGCATAGTTTTTACCTTATGTTATTTTTAGCCATAATACCACACTTTATCAATCTCAAACAATAAGTTAACGCACAAAATGTATTAAGTAATTAACTACATTCGTGAATGAATATATTGCTAAACCTATAACACCACCTACTAATGTTCCATTTATACGAATAAATTGTAAATCATTACCTACTTTATCTTCGATCATTTCAGATACTTCATGAGCATTCAATTTTTCTATATATTGAATAAAATAGTTGTCTATTTTTTCAGCATTTTCTGCTATTATTTTCGGTAAATGTTCAAGAGCTTGATTTTTTATCCATTTTTGAACAGTCTCGTTTTTTATCAATAAATCTGATACATAATCAATTAGTTCATTAACTTGTGCTCTTATTTTAGATTCTCCAGATATTAAATCATTTTCTACCCACTTACTTATTTCAAGGAAGAAACCTCTTATTAATCCATCAATATCTACATTTTTCATCATTGAATTTTTAAGTGATATTATCTTCTCTGCAAAGGCTTCATCATTTTTTAGACCTTCAATAAAACGATGGAAATAAATATCAATATCATTTCTTAAATCTTTACCCTTTTCACTATTAAGATGTTTGATAAAGTCATCGATATATTGGTGCAGATCTGGATTACCAACAAACCAGCTTTTAATAGTACCAAATACAGAACTACTTCCATCCTTATCTGTTTTTAACGCTTTTTTTATCCATTCATTTACTTCTTTTACATGTTCAGGATCTGCCAACCAGTTTTTAATCGATTGAAGCACAAAATCAACAAGCTCTTGATGATGGCCTTTATTTTCTATCTCTTTCGCAAGTCTTAATACAATATCTTTAATATCAACTTCATCTATCCTTTTTGATATGGTTTCTTTTATATAAGAATGAAATTTTTCATAGTTAATACTTTTAGATAACAAATAAATTGCCCTGATTGATTTGTTAGAAATATATCTTTTATTATTTTTTATTAACTGTCCTGCTTTTTCCGCAATTGGATATTTCTCAATATTTTCTCGTACATAATCTTCGGATAAAAAGTTTTCACGAACAAAGTTCGATAGATTACCACCTATTTTATTTTTATTTTTGGGAATGATTGCTGTATGAGGTATTTTTAACCCGAAAGGATGTCTAAATAAGGCTGTAACAGCAAACCAGTCTGCTACACCACCAACCATAGCAGCTTCGGCAAACGCAATTACATAACCTAAATGAGGGATATTATATATTGTTTTTGTTATTTCTGCAGAAACATATATCAAGAAAGCAAAACCTAAGCATATGTTAGCAGTGTTTTTGGTATTTTTAAATATTCCAAACATTATTTATCCTTTATTCTAATATGATTTTATTTCGATATCATACAGAATAAAGGATATATAAATCAAATAAAACAACCTTTATTTATGCATAAGGCTGACTTGCCATAGCAACTAAACTTCTATATTCTTCTAACAACTTCATAGCACTTTCTTTCTCTGATGAAGACACCAATTTAAGAATTTCTGTTCGAATTTTTTCGATTTCCTTTACATGAAAGATATCTTCTGGTTCCTCATATTTTTCCAAAAAGTATAAAGTTCCACAACATTTTTCAACATTAAATATGTTAAAAGTATGATACTTTTTCAAATAGTTTTTAACTTCTTCACTGACATTAATATTATTAAGATCAACTTCTACTTTTAATGGGCTTACAAAACCATTACTTTCAACATCAAAAGCATTTACCAATCGCTGACAATTTTCAAAAGAAAAACCATATTCCTCTCTAATTTTTCTCATCAATTCTTTACGACGTTGTTTTTTATCAAGCGGTTTATTTTTAAGAAACTCAGCGTTTAAAAAAGTTTTCATGGTTATCTCCAATAAAATATTATTGTCAATATTATACTAAAACTCATTATAGACTGCAATATTTACTTTAAATAGTCGATTTTTACTCATCAGTTTTATAGGTGCCTTCTCTTTTTTGCTGGTTCGGTAATCAGTTAAATTATTTTTTGTTATATTTTAATTCTATATATTTATACATAAATGGAGCGGCAGTAGCAATTAAAATAGCTGACACTATTTGCCAGATTAAATACCCTTCATGATATAAATAATATTTACTTAAAAACTGAAATACTCCATGATTGAGGTAAATACTAAAGCTTGTTATACCTAGATATTGTGCTTTTTCATTATTAAATAGATTGAATGGATTATAGCCTTTCATAATTGGATAAAATACTAAAAATAAAGCTATTGTATAATAGGGTGAATAATAAGGTTGCCCTACATAATGATATAATAAAACAAACAGTATTATTCCTATCCAAAAAAAATAGTTTGGCATAGTGATTGTTTTTTCTAATGCTGCTGCCATGAATCCACATAAAAATAACATAATGAAGGTTGCTTGATTATTATTAAGTATATCTAAAAAGTATAGTGAGAAAGTTAAAATTATTAATATGATATTCGTTGTTATATATCTTTTTGTATATTTAAAAAGTATACATAATATAGGTATAAATAAATAAAGTCTGATTTCCCATACTAAAGACCATAACACGCCAGAGTTAATAAAGAATAATCGATATCCGCAAATAAAAGTATCATCAAATGGGCCGAAAGGTGTTGGAATAACATTTAAAAATTGAATATAACATACAGGCAATAAATAAGAATTACCTAATATAATAACTGTTAAAAATATTAAAAATATAGAAAATAATATAGCAGGATATAATCTCCAAAATCTATTTTTGAAAAACTCTATACCTGATTTATTGGGATTCATCGCATACTTAAAAAATAGAAATCCTGATAAAATAAAGAAAAAACCAACAGAAAGATTGCCCGTCTGCATTCCCATTGGTAATAGATTATCTGATTTTAAGATATCTAAATCCCAATAATGGTTGCTTTCATTCCCCCATCTCCAGAATGTATGCGAAATAACTACGAATGTTGCACAAATACCTCTTAACCGTTTATTTTAAACTATACAAATCTGATCACATAATAAAAACGTAACTGTTTCACAGTTGCGTAATCAC
>OKEV01000296.1_pt1 | contig 12388 bp, 13 predicted proteins | sample 1611141 | NCBI WGS metagenome assembly OKEV01 (sample SAMN04436713, study PRJEB24849) | human gut metagenome | biome: human gut; feature: NICU; material: stool | host: Homo sapiens | place: USA: Saint Louis, MO | collected 2010-08-30
AGGATCCGCACCGTTGACCAGTGAGGATAGACATGAAAAGCGTAATTGCAGCGGCGGCCATGTCGCTTGTTATTTCTGATTTTGCTAATGCTGAGGAAACAAGAGGTAAAGCTATGATGAAAATTGAACCTTCAGCGATTTCTGAAGCTGATATTCGTTCTGTCTCACCGGCTCTTGCGCGCTTTGGTCGAGAAGCTATTGCTGAAGATCTGTGGACACGCGATGCCCTCTCGCCCAGGGATCGTAGTATGGTGACCGTCTCCATGCTAATTGCCAGAAACCAGCCTGGCGACCTTAAGCACTATATAGACATTGCCCTTGATAATGGCGTTACGCCAGCGGAATTGTCAGAAATCATTACCCATCTGGCGTTCTACTCAGGTTGGCCAAATGCCATGTCAGCCGTCAGCGTGACCAAAGCAGTATTTGAAACTCGTGGCGTCACGGCAGATGCACTTCCTGAAGCTTCTCCGGACCTGCTTCCTCTCAATCAGGAAGCAGAAAAGCAGCGTTCAGAGACAGTGGAGAAAAATGTTGGCCCAATATCTCCGGGCCTGGTTAAATTCACTGCAGATCCACTGTTCCTGGATCTCTGGCAAAGACCTGCGCTGAAACCCCGCGACAGAAGCCTGATTACGGTCAGCGCCTTAATCGCATCCGGACAAAGTGCACAGATTGGCTATCACCTCAACAGAGCGATGGATAATGGGCTTTCTTCTGAGGAGGCTGGTGAGATAGTTACCCAGGCCGCGTTCTATGCCGGCTGGCCAAACGCATTTACCGCTGCTCCTGTTGTCGGAGAGGTACTACGCAATCGCTCATTGAGTAAAAGATAATATTACTGAACACTAAAACCTGACATATATCATAAATTGTGGTGTGTCCACATGTTCCCCCTATTATCAAACTATAGAGCAGGATCGTCTTCAGGGGGAGTCAGTTCAGTTGTCATGTACGCTCAGGGCTAAGTTAAGATGTCCGTTATGAAGACTCGCTATAGAGGTTTACTGATGGCGGCTCATAGAGGCGTTTATTAGTGATATTTTCAGCCAGGATAGCTGACCAGTGCTCACTGGTTCATCACGATATCCAGGAGCTACTTTTTCACGGATTCTGGGTTACAGCCTGTGTTGCGGTGAAGTCGCCCTTTCGCTCCTAAAACTTACTCTATCAGCTACTGGACTTTTTGTTCTCCTGACAGCGCATTGCAAAGCCATTTTACCGCAAGCGGCGTAAAATCCGGATCAGGATCGTAGGCGATGGTGTAAAAAATGAAGCGCTGTATGGTGAAGGTGACTATTTGAGACTAAATGGCCGCAGCGGCGGCCTGTGTGATTTCAAAAATTAATCAAGCCTCTTCTTTTATATTTTTTCCGAGGCATATTTCCTCATCAGATCTGAAATATAACGCCCTGCATTCATTAGCTCATCAACTGAACCTGACTCAACTATCTTACCATCCTGGAATACAAAGATTTCATCAGACAATATTAATGAGGTAGGCCTATGAGTAATGTTAATAATAGTAGCGTCAGGGAATTTGCTCCTGATAGTGCGAAAACAATGCTCTTCCGTCTTTATATCCATAGAAGAAGACACTTCATCAAGTATGATGATTTTGGGACTGCGCAGTAATAAACGAGCAAGCGACAGTTTTTGCCTTTGCCCGCCGGAAAAATCTACGCCACCGTCAGCAATTGATCTGTTCAGTATATTGGTATCTTTAGTGTTGTTCAATCCCGATAACTCAAGAGCCTGAAGCATTTGTTCTTCTGTTGCTTTAGGGTTCGCAATCATAAGGTTAAATTTCAGTGTATCCATAAAAATATAATCATCCTGGGATACATACGATACAACATTATAGAAATCATCGTCCTGGATAGACTGATAATCTTTGTTACCCATTGTCAATTCACCATGGTAATCCTTTAACTGTCTGGTTAATATTTTTATAAAAGTCGATTTTCCAGACCCGTTCTCTCCGGTTAAACTGTAAAACAAACCTGATTTTAGTGTCAGATTCACAGGCCCAAGCTTAAAATTTTGTTGCTCATTTCTTCTGTTATATGTGTATTCGATTTCTTTGGCAAGGATATCAATTTCACCGTCTATTCTGGCAAGCTTTTTACTTGCCCCAACGAGATTTAGGTTTTTTAGAAATTGATTGAGATTAGAACTCGCCTCTTTTAATTCAATTAATGACTGGGCCAGACCTTCAAGGGGAGTAATAAAAAGGATAATGTAAGATGTAATCAGTATAAAATGACTGAGCGGAACGAAACCATTTACCGTATCATTTAACACCTTAAAAAATACAATACCAAAAACAATTAAATTAAGAAGGCCGGAGGCGATTTGACTTTTGATATTTAAATGCCAGTAGTCCTGTTGCGAATTCCGGTCGTTTTCTAAAGTAGCTCGAAATCTACTAAAGAAAAAATCAAAGGTATTCATGCTCCTGACGAGTGATATATTTTTAACGCTATCAGTTATAAGACTATAGGTTTTTCGTCCACTATCGAGTAAAACTCTTTTGCTTTTTAATATTCTCTTGCTGAAATAAGTATTGACAACAATAAAAACAATGGAATACAGTAAAAATAATACCGAGGTAAAAACATCTCCTGACCTGAATATAAAGACAACAGATATCAAAATCTGCAGGACAGAAGGAAATAAATTTGTAGCAAGCAATCTGATAATGACATAGATATCATTAGTCGCCTGATTCAACTTATGACTGATATCCCCTGTGTTTTCATCAGGGGCCAGCGTTCTTTCTTTTTCGTATAATGATTGAAGATAAGTGCGCGATATATTTATTATAGCATCAATTCTTAAATGGCTCTGGCAGTATACTGAGAGAAATTGCAAACACTTTTGTATTCCAAGGGTGGCGACATACATTGCACCGATAATATAAATCATCTGGCTCTCGTGAGGGGCATTATTCGTTAAATGTTCGGTGATGGATGATATGTAAACCGGAGTAATTGATAATAACGCTGACGAAATAGCTGAAAGAAATAACACAATAACAAAATTTTTCAGACCATTCCTGGTAAGTATTTTAATTACTTTAGGCGTTGCACTCTTATTATCCATAAACTATTCCTTCGTTAACATATTCATTTCAGCATAACGATTGAGCATCATTAATTTTAGAAATTTTGTTGCGTTCCCATCGATACCAATCGATGTATTAATCTCCAGTGACTCTTTCAAATCATCAGTTGTTACTTCCCCCATCCCCTGGGTAAACCCCCTATTAATTAATAAAAGTATTTTTTCTTTGTTTTTATGTAAAAAATCAAACAAAAGGTTATTAGAGGAACGTTTCCTTACATCAAACAATTGAATATCATGCGCGATGTTATATGCAATCTTTCTGGCTAAAATCCTGTCGTGTTCGGAGCTAAAATTATAATCATATCGGTATTTCATAAAAACCCTGAAGGCGCAAGACATCAGAAATGGAGAAAACATCATTGCGCCCCCTTTTAATTGAAGTGGAAGGCTTTCCATGAAGTATAACATGTTAGCTATATGATCGTATTCAGGGCTACTGTCGTCAATATTGATAAGTAAAGGATGTTGGTAAAATCCTTTGTATTTTGTATCACTAAACCAGTTATTACTGTGGATTCTACTTCGCGGATTAATTATTTCTGTGAACGACAAATATTTTAGCCTGCATAATTTATAAGCGTTACATAAGCCATTGATTAATCTACCATGTTTCAGTCTGTGATGAACGCTCTTGAGTGAGGGGTTTTGAACGAACAAACAATCCCCACCGTGGCCATTTAAGAAAACTATATCGTGATTATTCAATAGTTCATTATATTGGTTATCTTCTGATTCGTTTTCTATTACATTAACATCCGAAGGGATACTAACCTCCTTATTACTTTTAAGAATGTCCGGGAACCCGGATACCACCCTAAATGGAACATTGTTTTTAGTACATAATTCCCTAACTCTATTAACTTCAGAATCATTATCATATCTGTCAGGCGCATGTGTATAGACTTCAAAGAAAATATTTGTTTTTTTTAAAATATAAAATATAAATGTGGAATCGAATCCACCCGATAGATGTAAAAAAACCGTTTTATTTTTACACGCTGATTTTATCATGTTTGAGGTAACTTCAATAAAGTCTTTATTCGTTGGGGTAAGATTTGCGTGCTTAAAAACATGAACACCGGCAGAGTCAAAAACATATTTACAACCACCGTTTATTTTCTCTATGCCACTTATAGGGCTAAGAAATACTGCCACCCATGCATTATTAACAAAGGAACTAAAAAATTTTGGATCTATAGTTTTCTTACCCAATAACTCTGACAGGAGTTTGATGTTATCGCTTATCGTTAGGTTATTATCGTCAACACTATAAAATACATCAGTATTTCTACTGAGACTTTTGTAAATGACGGTTTTATCTTTAGATATAGTAATCAAGACAAAGAACCCACTAAACTCTGGTAATCTGTCCAATACTTCAGGGAGAAATGAATCCTTATTTATTGCAATCCCATTGCCATCTTCATCAAAACAATAACCTTTGAATATTATATACGTATCCTTATAATTCCATGTATCGTAAGTTTCATCAGCATATATATACATATTATGTTTGCAGATATAATTATCTGCTCCCGTGTATTTTTTATTGCCTGTGATAATAAGCATTTAAACCTCCATGATGACACTGAGTTTATCCCGTAAGTAAATATTATCTGAAATTATTTCACCGTCTAACTCAACCCAGGCATGACTTATAAAGGGACGAGTTCTGACTCCAACAACAAGAGTCCCTTTGCCAGTTGCTTTTTTTAACATAGTTACTAAGGCATATGAGTAAATCAGACAAGGATTTTCACAGTGTTTAAATGGCATTATAAAATTTAGGCAGTTAATTATATCTCCCGGAGAATATTTATCCCACCTGTGATTTTTTTTGACATTTTGTAAGCTGTATATAACCCCGTAATAACCATTGCTGTCAAGGTTCTTTTTGCACTTAACAAAAATACTATATACCATTAATAATAGGACAGGGTTAATTTTGCGGAGTATTGCTTTTCTCGGCAACCATCGTTCATCATAGAAGTTTTCATTATTTCCGCCAATTGGTGTTAGTGACTGTATTAATCCTGCGGCCAATAATTCCTCCTCAACGTCGGTTAACAGGCTTATATTTTCATGATTGACATCATTCATAATAAAGAACTCATCATTATTTATATCAATGATAACCAAATCATTTTTATAAATACTGAAGCGAAGGTAATGAGTCATGTTGAACATGATAGAACACTCCTTATTCAATAGTAAAAGGCGGGATGCTTGTTCCCGCCTGTCATTAGTCATTACAATCAGCCGTAGTGCATAACTCCGTTCGGATTAAAGAACTCAATGATTGGGCCATCAGATCCACGCGTCACTTTGCTGGCTCTCTTATTGAGTTTTTTAAGAGTCACTTTTTTCATGTCATTCTTTTTCTGTTGCATCATTAGATCATTCCTTTTTAAGTTTGTGTTTGTAACTCAAAAACAATGTTTGCCATATGAATGCAAGGCATTTTAATATTTGTTCGCATTCTCATTTACGTCAAATTTTCAGGTGTTACAAAATGAAAGGATGAGTTAAATTATGTTTACATATCCTATCCTTTAAAAATTACTTTCAGAACAATAAGTTAGGTAATTCAAACATCCTTTTCTCAAAGTAACTAATTATCAAGAATTAATACCGCCTTATCATTATTTCTGTTGTTATTTAACCATTGCAAATAATGTTTTTTATGCGGATCCGTTCCTGGTTGTTCACAACTAACCAAAATAAGCATGGGCAGGAATTGGTGTTTTGAGCGTTAATCATTTTGCTCTTGAGTCGCTTTACAGGCCGTAACTTGGTCAGATCATATCGTTACGGCTATGGCGGCTTTGCTCTATCATCACTGGCGCAGTTGTAGCAATTATGCAAAGCGGATGTCCGAATGGCTGACACTGCACTACGAGATATCAATCTGCACATCATGGTCTCCGGGGGCGCGACGGGTGATATCCATCGGCTCCAGCGGCAGTATGCACGCATGGGCACCGTAAGACTTAACTGTTATGGCATTACTCCTGGGTTTATGAATGGTCTGCGGCAGAAGTGTCTGCCCGCGAGGTCAGAAAGATCAGTACGGTTGCGATAATCAGCATCGCGGCGCTGGCCAGGAAGGTGCTCTGGTAGCCGTGATGGTCGAAAAGCAGACCGCCCACCGTCGAACCGAGAGCAATGGACAGTTGCACCATCGCCACCATCAGTCCGCCGCCCGCTTCGGCATTCTGAGGGAAGGTATGCGGAACCCATGCCCACCATCCCACCGGTGCGGAAGTGGAAATCAGCCCCCACAGCCCGAGCAGCGCCGTCACGATGGCTACATGACTGCCGAAGGCAATCAGGGCCAGCGCAGTGATAGCCATCAGTACAGGGATGGCCATCAGGGTCGGGTAGAACCCGCTTTTCAGCACCCGGCCAATCAGGGTAGTGCCGATGAAACCCGCGACACCAATAACCAGCAGGACCAAGGTCACCGTTGCGGCATCCACCCGCGTCACCGTCTCAAGGAAAGGCCTGATGTAGGTAAAGAGCGTGAATTGCCCCATAAAGAAGATCCCCACACCCAGCATGCCCAGCGTGACCACCCGGCGACGAAACAGCGTGAAAACGTTGCGGGAAGCCGCCGTCTGACGGGTGACCGACATAGAAGGGAGACTGAGTAATTGCCAGACAAACGCGATGATGGCGACCGGCACCAGGCAGAAGAAGGCACCCCGCCAGCCAACAACCGATCCGAGCCAGCTGCCCAGAGGGGCAGCCACGACGGTAGCCAGAGCATTGCCGCTGTTGAAAATAGCCAGCGCCAGCGGAACACGATGCACCGGGACCAGACGCATTGCCGTCGCGGCCGACATCGACCAGAATCCGCCGACCACAATGCCAATCAGGGACCTGCCCGCCATATAGGTCAGGTAATTGGGCGCCATCGCAATAACAGCACCGGAAATTGCCATAATGCAGGTCAGACCGAGCAGCAGCGTTTTCCGGTTAAGCGTGCCTGCCAGCACGGAAATAAACAGGCTGGTTACCACTGCAAATGTCCCGGAAATGGCGATGCCCTGTCCCGCCATACCTTCGGTGACACGAAGGGTCTGCGCCATCGGTGTCAGCAGGCTGACCGGCATGAATTCGGAGGCAATCAGGGCAAAGACGCACAGCGTCATGGCAAAGACACCATTCCAGTGCTCAGGCTGTTTCCCGCTTCCGGTGTTTTTTTTTCTGTTTTCGTCTGTCTTATTACTCATTCAGGGATTTCTTTTCAGTAGATAACATGAAGTCTGCGCCCCGGAGCCTTCAGCGCTGAAGGAAGAGCTGAAACGGCATACGGGGACGGGATAAGAGTGATAATCGCGATATGGAAGGTGCTGTGGGTCAGTTGGCTACCCTGATTTGCACTGCAAGAGGTCCGTGGCGCTGCAGGACCGGCAGTCCGGAATCCACTTTCCCTAACGGGATCAGTGAACGGCCGTAAGCCCTGCCCCGGGCAAAAATCGCCAGGTTGCCCCACGGCGCGTAGTAAGTGATATCTCCAGCTTCCGGCGTCATGCCGTCCGGTGCCTGCACCGTGGAAAGCCTGCGCGGCAGGTCGCTTATACGCTCAATATCGTCATAGTCTTCCAGCGTCAGGCTGAGAGGAAGCAAAGACGCAAAGTCCCGGCCTGTCGGCGTATCGTAGAGGGTGGCGGTGGCGGTTTCTCCCTCCACGATAATCTCAATTTTCATAAGCGTCTCCTGCGCCACTCCCCGGTCGTTGTCACTCGCCATAGCGGACTGCGTGAAGAAAATCAGGCCGGCAAGGAGCAGCAGTGATGTTCTGCGGTAAGCGTTTTGCATAAGGGTTATCGTTGACTTTTTCATCGCTTTATTATTAGCAATATGCAGCGGGTTAACTAGCTAATGAATACTTAATACCCTTATGAGTAAAATTTATAAATGGACCGGAAACGAGCATGGCCAGACGCAATCTCAACGACTTACTCTCTTTCGTTACCGTGGTGCGTGAGGGCAGCTTTACGCGCGCTGCCGCCCAGCTCGGCGTGACCCAGCCCGCACTGAGCAGGCGATTTCCAGGCAGGAAGAACGGATGCAAATCCGCCTGCTGACAAGGACCACGCGCAGTGTGTCAGTGACGACTGCCGGGGCGCGACTGCTGCAATCTTGGGCCATCATATTGATGAGATTGATGCCGAGCTGGACATACTGACGGCACTGCGTGATAAACATGCGGGGACCGTCCGTATTACATGTGGACTATGTTCTGAAGACCACGCTGCTGCCAAAGCTGACACCACTGTTACGCGACTATCCTGATATTGTGTTTGATACCAACCACGGATTCCGGGATATCGTTGCGGATCGTTTTGATGCTGGCGTGCGCCGCCCCTCAGACGCCACGCGATCTGATGCAACACTGCTGTATTAATGAGCGCATGGTTCAATCGGGGGAAAAAGGTGGCATCGGAAATGGCGTGTTTACGGCAGAGCTCACGGACAGAAACCCCGGCTTCAGCTTCGCGGAGGATACTGTTGATCTGTTCGTCGGAAAAACGCTTCTTCATGGGGATGTCTTCATGTGGCTTATGAAGACATTACTAACATCGTGGTGTATTAATCAACGGGGAGCAGATCACCCTTATCGTCTCCTTCAGGTACTGCCAGGGAGATATGCAAGAAATTAGATAAAAGGGGTGAGTCTGCTAAATCACTAATGTTCATACAATGTCCGCTCCCGGCACTCAGGCATTGCTTAATGCACGACGTAAACGATCGCCATGTTAAACGGCTATTTCTGACAAAGCGCGGCCCCTCTGAAACGCCGTGAGGTCCGCTCTGAACGAAGAGCGGATCTTCAGTGCAAAAGAACAGCAAGGCCCGCCTTTATTATTAATAATGCCTTATCTACAACTGCTGAGTTACCCAGCTACCATTTTCAGCGAAAAATACCGTCGCATCGGCTCCATTGACCAGGGATATTTGAGGAGGTATGTGGCCAATATCAACATCATACAGTACGGGCACGGCAATATTCTCAAAAGCGGCTTTAAGGGCATCCAGATAATTATGTTTAGTCGGGTCGCTTACGTCGGGTGCAGCACTTCTGCCGACAAGAACACCATTTAAGTTATCAAACCAACCCTGTAATCGTAAGCTAAATAATGCGCGTGTTAATTCACAGGGAGCCATTTCCACATTTTCAAAATAGAGGATTATTCCTTGAGGGCTATTGCTCGCCTTGAACAAGGGCACATTCCCGAATGGTGTACCTGCTAACCTGGATATTATTTCGAGGCAGCCGCCGATCAGTTTCCCGCTAAATGTCAGAGAAGATGTAACACCATCAAGGCGTTTCCACTGTGTTTTTTGGGTCAGATTGAAACCTCCGTCTGACGCTGTTCCCCATTGATTTTCATCCGCTTGAAATGCTGTTGAAGAGTACTGTTTGATTACAGTTCCCCGATTCGATTCCAGAATTTCCCATACGGCCTGAGTGGTGGCATCTAACTTTTGAGCGCCAAGATCCATGAGGTTCGGCCCATGCAAAGTAGCCCAGCCCGATATCGTCGTCAGTGGGAAATGAAGTGTACTAAGATCTGAAAAGCCCACAAACCATTTTGGTTTAGACCGGGACAACAGATCAAAATCAATCAAATCAAGTAATTCCATCGCCAGATCACCGCCCCAAGGTGGCATAACAGCTTTTATATCTGGGTCAGTAAGATAAGACATTAATTCTTCAACGCGAGAAAATTTAGTGGCGCTTTTATTTTTGTGCTGCGAGCGTAAGCAGTGTCCTTCGCGGACCTGGTAACCTCTTTTCTTTAGGTTTTTTATGGCGAGTTCCAGTCTGGGATGCAGATGTTCAGGTACGCCAGAAGAGGGAGCGGTTACACCAATAACATCTCCTGGAGCCAGCCTGGGTGGAAAGAGGACACTCATGGATAAATCCTTTTCAGAACATATAGAATTCCATAATCCATAATTAAAGCCAGGATGTAAAATTAACAGGCGAACACTCCGCTTGTTTTTTCTATGAGCCTTTAAAAGGTCTGCTCATGGCACCCAAGGGACTTTACCGGCGTAGATGATGCGTCAGGCGACTAATCCTCAAAAGTGCTTACTGCTTATTCGCGGGACCGCCGGCTGATTTGGGTTGGATCATGACGACTACTCTTTTAGCTATTCCCGGTTTCCCCTTTTCAAAGCGCCATTTGCTCATCATTTTATCGATGATTTTATGTTCAAACTCCGGAGTCGTTGTCGATTCCAGTATCTTTACATTCTGAACTCTGCCATCTGAATCAACATCATACTGAATCCGCAGAGCATTCGGCAGGAGGTTTCCGTTCTTATCATGAGTGGTAATTGCTGCGTTTGCAGAGGAAATGCTGCCTGAAGGTGTGCTGGCGCTGGCCGGTATACCGGCGCAGAGTGCCAGGAACAATGGCAGAATCAGGGTGAATAGTCTGATAGCTTGCATAAATCGTCCGAATTCCAAAATTAACCATGAATCTTCACGTTACCAACGGCGCGAGTGACAGGCTACCAGATGAAATGATCAGTGAATACCGCGTCTTCAGCGGCAATCCCTTTGACCTCCTTACCAGGCGCTTCGTACCACTTCCATTCCCGGGGTCGTTTCACTATCAGGACTAGTGGGAGCTGAGCGAGTGTATCAATGATTCCTTTGCCAGCTGTCAGCTCGTCAGGGAACATGACCGATCTAACATCCTTAAGTGATGAGAGACGACCATGGAGTTCGTCCGTAAAGGTAAAATGCGTCGTGCCCGGATTTTCAGAGATACACACTGATACAGACAGGTGCCAGGTAACGGCCTCGAAGCGTGAGAAGACTTCTTCGTCACGGAGTGACTGGTAGCTGACCGCCGGGAGTAACAGGACATTCGCGACAGCTGCTTGGGCATCATCAGCCAGATGCAGAATGGCGTCGATACGGACCGATCCCACACAGACCATAACCGGGATGTCCCCGGCATGCTGTTTTGCCAGAGTGGCTACGCGCTTGCGCTGCTCCCGGGTCAGATAGGCGTAGCATGCGGTTGACCCCAGGATGCCCATAGAATCAACCCGAGTATCTGTACGGCGGGAAAGCATATGGCTGAACCCCTTTTCATCCACGCCGCTGGCGGCTATTGGGGTTAATGGAAACGCCGATAACCGCTAAACATACCTGTTTCTCCTGAAGGATATTACTGCTGTTGTTCTTCGATGAGAGCAACGTCAAACCACAGGCCGGGCATCATTTTTTCCAGGCCGTCGGTCAGCATCTTCCCGGCTTCGTGCAGTTTCTCCAGCGGCATCTGCGGCAGGCTTTCCAGAATGAACCACATTTGCTGAGCGTCCACGCCCAGACGGGTTCTGATCCCCTGTCGCCAGTTCCAGCGGCGGCAGGTCACGCCGGTGTCATCACACCAGATAACCTCTCCTTGTGAAGGATATTCAACGGCCGTTTCACCCTCTTTGACGGTATCAAAAGGCTCTGTTCCGTTTGCCACAGCCAGACGTGGTGAACCCTGATAGGCAGAGATATTCTCCCCACCAACCGGTACGGCGTAGCGGAGACTCACGGCGTTATAAATATCAACGATGGGATCGAGCGCGGGCATCGTTCCGTCACGTAATACGCGCTTACGTAACGCATCAGCTGAGCAAGGGGTGCGTTTAGGTTTAGCACCAAACTTTTGAAAAACGTCGGCCCAGGCTGCCAGATGAGATCCCGCCCATTCCGGTTCGCCGGCCAGAACGGCTTCACAGGCTTCCCGCAGCGCGATTTCTCCAGCGTCGGGATGAAGCACTGGCGCAGCTTTTACGCAGATACTGAGTGCCCGAAAACCTGGGGCAATACGATAAATTTCAGGGGCAATTGACGGAGAGACGGTTAACACGTGATAATCCTTTAATGACTAATTTATTCTATGATAATGACCGATGACCAAAAAAGTCAATTTAATGACCGATGCAAATGCTATCGTCAACACGGTGAATGAAGCCGTATCTCAGCGAATTAAACAGTATCGTAAGCAAAAGAAAATCTCCCTCGATGAACTCTCCCGTCGAGCCGGCGTCAGCAAGGGAGCGCTGGTTGAGATAGAAGGATGCCGGGCCAATCCCAGCATTGCTCTGTTATGCCGCCTGGCTACCGCGATGGGGGTTTCGGTGGCTGATTTTGTGGATGTCAGTTCCAAACCGACTGTGCATCTCATTGCTGAAGATGAGATCCCAGAATTGTGGGAAGGTGAAAAAGGCGGGA
>OKEV01000297.1_pt1 | contig 12330 bp, 15 predicted proteins | sample 1611141 | NCBI WGS metagenome assembly OKEV01 (sample SAMN04436713, study PRJEB24849) | human gut metagenome | biome: human gut; feature: NICU; material: stool | host: Homo sapiens | place: USA: Saint Louis, MO | collected 2010-08-30
ATTTTATACTAAATTAAAGATTTCATTAAATTTAAGTTCTTTTATTTGCTTTCATTTTAAAGATAGACACAAAATAGAAAAGCATTTAAAATATAAAAGTAAAATATTTAATTTGGAGATAATAAATGGATATTAAAGAAAAAGAGTTAAGAGATTATATACAGAATGTAATAACAAACGAAACAGGCGATGTTGGTAATGTTTCTAAGCTAATAAAAGCATTAAGAATAGATTATATTGAACGAATTGATGAAGAATCTCTTTCTAATGTATCAAGAGCAAAAAGAGAAATATCTAATGGTATAATGGAAGACTTAGCTAAATTACAGTTTGTAGACTATCCTACGCACTTTAAATCAGCAGAGTTTAGCAATGTCCTATTTGATGCTGATACAGATGATTATAGAATGTCAGCTATAGATTATGATTACGTGAGTCATCTAATCAAAGAAAAAGAGCAAAAATATCTTGGGCTGTTATCTTCTGAGGAAGTATGTGATCTAGTTTATTACAAACTTGATGAATATGGTGATCAACAAGACGTAGATTACAGTGAATGTAAGCTTGAAGTATATTATGATAGAGAAAATCCGAATTATAATGTACATAAATATGATCAAAGCATTGTAGGTAATCATATAGTAATAAATAAAGAAAAATCATTTAATGAAGAACAGTTAAAAAGACTGTTTGAAAAATTCTTTAATGAGAATCCTCTTTTCCATAAAAGAAAAATAAATGATGAAGTTGTAGAAAAATGTGTAAATAACGTTTTAAATGCAAAAGATAAAGAAGATGCTCTAAAAGAATCAGTAGAACAATATCATTTGTTCAGATCTGTGAGTGATGTTAATGATGTTTCATTTAGGGTAGAAAACAATTCTTCAAAACCTAAAATAAAGTAAAAAGAAAATAGTTTGTTATATAAAATAAAAGGAGCTTCCCCGCTCCTTTTTTCTTATTAAAAATATTATTGAATATATTTGTCTAAAATTTTATAATGTAAAACAAATGGATGGAGGAAAACAAGCAGTTTTAAATGAACTTAATAAGATAAGGCAAGAGTTAACATCAGCAAAAAAATAATGAATCGTGGAATAAGGTAATAAAATAATGAAAATTTACAAATTAAAGTCCAATACACAACAATTTTCTTTTTTTCTATATGACCATAATGGGAATGCTAATAGGCAACTTTCTATTGCTAGAGATAGTAAGAATTGGGCGTGGAATATACCTACTAAATATGATTTAGCATCTTTTGAATTACGTGCCGGAGATAACAAGAAAAAAAACTATAATTTTGATATTAGTACAGCGTCCTCACCTTTTATTATCATAAGTGAAAAAACATGGTTAGAGTTAAAAGATATACTTGAGCCACGCGGAATATTATTTGAAATAAATACTCCGAGTAAAAGGAAAAAATTTTACGGATATTATCCAACAAATGTTATTTATCCAAGCGCTTTAAATAGAAAATATTCAGAGTACACTGAATATCCAAACGGACTATTAATTTATAAATATGTTTTAGATGAAAATAAAATAAAAGATGATTATTTATTTGTTGTAGAAGAAAGTATTTCTGATATATTTGTTACAGAAAAATTTAAAGAAAGAATAGAAAAAGCGGGATTATTAGGATTTGATTTCTCTGAAGAAAATAACGTAGTTGTTTCATAGATAATAAAATGAAAATTTATATTTTACAATCAGACTTTAAAAACAATAGCTTCTTTTTACAAGATAAGACTAATGATGAAGGAATAAAAGGTATTTCTATGGGCTGGAAATGGAATAAGCCATTAAATTATAAGACTACGAGTTTTAAAATTCACGCAGGAGATAATGGTAAAAAGAATTACAAAAATGATATCAGCTCCGCAACATCTCCATTTTATATTATTAGTGAATCCACATGGAATGCTCTTAAGGATATATTAGAAAATCGAGGTGTTTTACTAGACATAATAACAGAAAGTAAACAAAAAAGGTTTTATGGCTATTATACTACAAATATGCTTCCTACTGGAGCATTAAATAAAGAACTATCTGACTACACTGAATATTCAAATGGACTCCTTGTAAGAGAACCTGTATTAAATAAAAGTAGTATTACTGACGATTTTATCTTTACTATACAAGAAAGTATTTCTCATACATTTGTTACGGAGAAATTTAAAGAAAGAGTAGAAAAAGCGGGATTGTTAGGTTTTGATTTTTCGGATGAAGTAAAAGTTGTCAATTTATAAAATTTAAGAATATAATGAAAATATACAAATTAAATTCAAGCACAATAGACTATTCTTTTTTCATGTATAACCACGATAAAAATGATAAAGAACAATACTCAATTAGCAGAGAAAGTAGGAATTGGCATTGGAAATCACCTATTCTATATGATACAGTTTTATTTGAATTACGTGCTGGAGATAATAAAAAGAAAAACTATAATTTTGATATTAGTACCTTTGAAACACCTTTTATTATCATAAGTAAAAAAACATGGTTAGAGTTAAAAGATATACTTGATCCACGAGGAATATTATTGGAAATAAATACACCGAGTAAAAGGAAAAAGTTTTACGGATATTATCCAACAAATGTTATTTATCCAAGCGCTTTAAATAGAAAATATTCAGAGTACACTGAATATCCAAACGGACTATTAATTTATAAATATGTTTTAGATGAAAATAAAATAAAAGATGATTATTTATTTGTTGTAGAAGAAAGTATTTCTGATATATTTGTTACAGAAAAGTTTAAAGAAAGAGTAGAAAAAGCAGGATTATTAGGATTTGATTTTTCAGAAGAAGTAAAAATTATAAATGAAAAGGATGGGAAATGAAAACCACTAAAAAATCAGAATTGATAAGTCTGAAAAATAATATTTTAGTAGTAAATGATATAGAATATGATCATCAAGGAAATGTATTAGAAAATGATGATTGCTCTTATATTGAAGAAATAACTCCCGGAACTATTATAAACTATGATGGAGAGTTTATCTTATTTCTAGAAGATGACGGATTTATCGTACTAGATTATGGTAAAGAACCAAGATATGATGAAAAAGGATATGATTGGCTTAACGATCCTAGAACAACAGATGTTATTGAACCGTTTCAGAGCACAGAAGAAATGATGGATTGGTTAAAAGATTATCCATACTATAAAGATAATGTTATTAAATATTACAAAACTATTTTAAAATAATAAAAAGGCTACGGGTAGCCTTTTTATTATTACTTATTTTTATATTTAATCTGCGGTCTATTTACTAAAGTATCTAATTTATCTTTTTGTTCTATTAAAAATTTATCCCTCGCTTCAAGTAAAGTTTCAAAATCATAATGAGAAAAGACTTCTTTATTATCCTCGATATATTTCATTGATTTATTATGTAATTGAGCAATATCTTTAACGCTCTTTTTAAGTCCCGCTGGATTCTTTTGTTCTTGTTCTATCAAAGCAAAACGAAAATGTTCATTAAAAATTTTTTTGGAAGATATGGTGCATCTTTCTATCTTATTTTCTCCTTTAACAGAAGGTATATCAGTATCTAACATAAGAAAATCGGGATATTTAATTCTTATTCTATCTTTTACTTTAGGGAGTTTATCTCTTCCTTGATCAGTATAGTGTGAGTTAATAAGGATGTTATTATTATCAACAAACAGAGAAGCAAGTTTGTCATATATTTTCTCAATAAGACCAGTTCCTCTAAAATTATCTTTAATACAAACATAGCCTATATTTTTTAAAACAGAGGTACCTTCAGAGTCCGTAGAATCAAAAGATACTAAACCTACTATATCATTATTAGCTTTAGCAATAATACAAGATTGACTCTTAGAAGAGGGATGTAAGGCATTATCATTCAAAAAATCTAAACCATAGAAACGACTTGGTAAAAAATGAGAGATATCATCATCTTTTTTAATGAGATGTTCGAAAAATACTTCTTTAAATGTTTCGTATTTATTCTTGTCAGGTTTAACGCTATAAATATCAGAAATATTTATATCATTATGTGTTAACATGTCCTCACTAAAACAAAAATCTTTTTGTAATGTTATTCCGGCACCTTCAGCATCATATCTTGCTTGATAATATGAAAAATCTATTTGTTGTTCGGAAGATGTTTCAAAAAGATAAGGTTTTTCGTTCATTAAATAATTATCAATAATAGCAAGCTTTTTTTCATATTTTTTATAGTATACGTTAATATCTTCAAAGTGAGATTCTAGTTTAGCAATAGATAATTCTCTATCCTGTTTTTTATTACTCCATATCCTATCGGCTACTTCTGGATTAAATGAACTAAAGGAGTAAGAAATATATGTCTCATTTTTGCAAAGTTTAGATGTAATATCTGAAACTCCTTTTTTATGAAGTGCCAGCTTAATATGCTCATTAAAGAACAAAGACTTATATTCTGGAATGATATACTTAAAGCTATTAAGTGTGCTTAAAAACTCTCCGTCACCTTTTTGAGCTTCAATAAGTTTATCTGTATATTGATCAATATTAGAAGAATAGTTTTTTGAAATGAAAATGAAATTATCTATTCTTGACTTAATATCGGAGTTGACTAAATACTTTTTAATACTATCAAATTTTGAATGATCTGGATAGGAATCGACTGTGTTATGCATAAGAGCAGGAAAATCACCAGAATCAAGATCGTATTCGTTCGTAATAAAAACTGTTGTTCTATTCTTTTTTATACCTACTGATGTACCATAATACATATTTTTATAATAAGGATTAGAAAAGACTTTCTTGAGTGATAATATTTTTAACAATGATTTTTCTGCTGGTGAACTTTCACTAAATTGCGAATCAACAAAACTATTAATCATTTCCTTTAAGTTGCTCATATGTTCTCCAAAATAAAATGTTCTCTATTATTATAACAAAATATAAAAGTAAAGAGAACAAAATATTTCTAAATTAATAGTTTTAAGTTTCTATTTTTATTGTATGATTATAATAGTCAACTAAAGGAAATTATTATAATGAAGAATGAAAATATAAAAACAAATAAGTTATACGAAGGAAAAATAGAAAAAGAAGATAGGATTAATAAGAATATTGTTATTAGTGGAATAGAATATCAACTGAATAAAGAAATAGATGAAATATTTGATTCTACAAGTAATGTTGTTTTTACTTTAGATGAAGAAAATAATATTGATTATATAGAGAGCCTTAATAGTAAAAACAGGAGAGAAAAAACTTTATATTATTATAGTAGTTTCAATTTTCTATTAGCTAAGTTTATTAATAATATGATGCTATGCATTTCTTTTATGCTATCACTTTTTGGTTTTCTATCTTTACTTAGCTTATTTAGTGATCCTAAATTAACTTTAGTTGATTTTTTTAGTGCTATAATACAGGTGACCGGAGCAATGTTAACAGGAAGTGATAGTAATAGCCTTTCTGCTTCAGCAGGTCTTGGGTTTTATTATGCATTATTGCTTATATTTTTAAATGTAATAAGTTTTTCCATTTTTTTATTCAAGAAGAAAAAATATACTTTAATAAAAACTGATAGTTTCAAAAAAGGTTTAATAAAAAATATGGAATTGCATGGGTAATTCAATTTCTATTTTTTGATGCTAAGAATCTCCTATAAAACCGACTTGTAGGAGATTTTTTGTTTAACATGATATTAATATTTTGCTTTTTAAAATCCTTTATGTTAATCTTCAATTGCTGAATCGACAGCAAGCCAAGCAGGTATTAATGGCGAAACTGAACATGTATCGATGTAGTAAAATTTAAAAATCAAATAGTTAATCTTTTGTGTTTAAAGATTATTTGAATAATGTCTCCTGCTTGAATAATCCTTCATATAATAAAAAATCCAATAACATAAAAGGACACATCATGAAAAATGAAATTATTATCAATGATAAGAATATCTCTCGTTATAACAAACGTCTTCAAAAAGCAATATCTGAAACCCTTGGTCAAAAAATAAAACTCAGTGAGGCATCTGAATTATTAGCTCAAGTATTAGGTATGTCTTCCGCCTATGAATTAAAAGTTCTTCTTGAAAAAGATTTAGTAGAAGAGTTTAAAAACAAAATAAAATCATCAAATATTTCACCATTGGATAAGATAGTAATGGTAGCTAAACAAATACAAAAAATGATGAAAGATACAAAAGCAGAGTTTTGGTATGCTATTTTTACCAGTAATGGCGGTGATGGTAATCCGTGTTATGGAACTTCAAAATATAATGGATTAGACATATTTAATACTTATACAGGATTTACAAAGTTTGAGTATGATCCTGTCCCTGCTGATGAATATTGGGATTCTATTAATGAAGAGCTTGAGATGACCTGTATCACATATGGAGATATAGATTCTGATATAAAAAGCCATAATAATCGCTCTGATTTATATCGTGCATCAAGTAAAGATTCACCAGAATTCTTAATAAGAGAAGAAATATATAAATCTAAATCAGAAATAAAGAGTCTGAAAGCGATGCTTGATTTTGCTGAAATCATGTTATGGGAAGCTGTAAACTATATGCAGACTGATTCTGATTTCTGGTTAATAGAAAAAGATAAAATAACCATCCATTTAGGAAAACATAAAATTATAGTTTAATTTAAAAAAGGCCCATTAAGGGCCTTTTTTATGAGTTAAGTATGTTAAATTTATTGTGATTTAAGCAATTTCTGTTATGTTATATTTTTAACACAAGGAAATATAAATGATTGATAAGCAGGATTTAAAAACAATAGTAATGTCTTTTAATATTAATAATGTAAAAAAAATATTAGAAAAATATACTACTGAAGAAATAAATGAGAGTCTACAAGAAATAGAAATAACACCTTATAAACATGCTCCTAAAGAAAAAATAAAACTTCTTATTGAACATGGAGTAGATGTCAATTTACCATTGAATAATGGCTTAACTCCCGCCTTTTTTGAAACAGAGTTAGAAAATTTTAAGATACTTTTTGATAATGGTTTAAGTTTAACGGAAACAGACTATATGGGATTAAACCTTTTTGCCTATCAATCTATTGAGGATATATTAAAATTCGTTATTAAAAATAGTGATATTAAACCAGATTTTAATAATGAAATGGGAATTTATTATCTTCCTAATACTCTTGGATTATTAAAACTTTATTTTGAATATGATTTAATAAAGGCAGACCAAATATTTAAAGATGGTCAAAATTTAAGTTTTTATTTAGATCTTTTTGGAAATGACATAGAAACAATAAAATATCTAATAGATAAGAAAGTAGACTTTAATAAAGAAGACGATAAAGGTAATAAAGGTTTATATGTTATAAATAATATTGAAGGTTTTGAATATGTTTGTAATCATTTAGGAATAGATTTTAAAAATAAGAATATTGAAGAAATTAAAGAAATACATTGGAATATCCTACCAGCACTATTAAAAGATAGGATAAATGAACTAAATATAGATGAAGTTATAAGATATTTTTATAATGATAAAGAAGAAATAATAAAATATTTAAAAAATAATCCTAAACAAGCATCGCTTAAAGTAGATGAATATAGAAAAATTTATTCTAAAAAATTTATAAATGACTATCAGAATAAAGAACAAAAATTATTAACCTCAATTAAAAAATTGTATTTAAATGATTCAGAAGGCATTGAATTTTTAAACAAATTAGAAAACGAACTTAATATTCCTTTTGACAGAGGAATAGTTTCAAACTTTGCTTTTGATATTAATAAAAGGATCTATCCTTTAGCAATGGATTTATGGAATACAGAAGAGGAGTTATTTAAATCTGAATATCCTAATATAGATATATGTAGTAATAATAAAGAAAATATATATGTAATCAGATTACTTAAGGATTGTTGCTTCATATCGGATGAAGAAGAAAAATCTATATTAAATGAAATGGATAATGTACATGTAGCTATATATGGTATGACACAAAAAGAAATAGATGAAGAAGAAGATTTCAACAATCCAAAGCCTAAAAAAATCAAATTAACGGATGGAAAAATAGAGCCAGATGAAGCTGTAATAAGAGAAAAGGTTTTGTTATATTTGAAAGAAAATCAAGATATGAGATGGATTATATCTATTGATTTGGATAGTAGTTTTTTTTGGGGCTATTTCGATTTTTCTAATGAAAATTTAGAATATTTAAATGATTTTGAATGGATGGCAGAAGGTAGTGATCCTATATGTTTTTATAAGGATGAAACTAAACAAATGTATGTTGGATATTCGGAAGATAATTATTTTTATAATATAGCATCTTACTTCCAAGATGTTCCTCTCTATTATATTTATCATCGTAAGTCTTATGAATTAAACAGTTTTCCATTTTATGAAGAAGTTTTTAAGGCTTTTAATAAATATAAAGCATGGTGTGATGAGAATGGTATTGTATTAGATAAAAATAACATATATCTAGATGAAAATAAGAATATATTTAATAAGCCTACTGCATTTGAATAATAAAAAAGCTCCTCCGGGAGCTTTTTATTTTAGTAATACTTTATTTACTGCTAAATTTTGTTTGAGATCTCATTTCTGCTATATGGACAATATTAAGTATATCCTCAAGGAAATATGCATCTTTTAATTCCTGCTTCATCTTCAAATGAACAGCAGCATTATCAAATGATAAAAAGATAGGTACTCTTGTAATATCGTTATCAGGGTAACGTTGTTCCAAAACCTCTATTTTTTTTCGCTGGCTATCTAACAGAACATAGTTAATATTATTTTTATCACAACAAGAGATTATTAGTTCAATTAAAACAGGCATTTTTCCATCAAATAATCTAAAATCATAAGGTTTTCTGCCATCATTAAAAGTCATATGAATGAGATAATCATTAATAGGATAATTATTTATTTCTTTAGCACTTATTAGAGGTTCTAAGGAACCGGTATAATAAAGATCAACAACAGGCAATATAGAAATAGTTTTAATATTAGATGAAACAAAATCGTTTTTAAAAACATAAGACATACAAGCATAATCAGCGCTACATTGATTACCTAATACTTCATCCATATTCTTTTTTACTTGATCTTCATTAGCTCTATTAGTAAAAACATATTCCTGATATTTTGGTAAATTATTAATTAAAAGAATAATACATAAAATACTGGAGAAAATAGATAAAACAAAAGTTGATATTTTTATTTTGTTACCCATATATACCTCATTAAGTTAATAAGGCTCAAGTATAAGATTAAACTTAAGCCTTATTTTTAAGATTACCAAGTATAACAGAAAGAGCCACAGTTAAGTCTTAATAACTCTTCTACTGCTTGCTTATAAAGCTCTTGTTCTTCCTCTGATACTTCTTCATCTTCTTCTAGATGTTCCATATCAAACACATCTGAAACTAATTCAACAGTATCAAAGTTCTTAAACTCATCTTTACTGTATTCACCATCAAGGCTTTCTAAAAGCTTTTGAATGCCCGGATTATGCCTATTTAAAATATATCTGCTATGCTCTTTCATTACTTTGGGAGCTTGTTTAAATAATTTCCACCGTTCTTCAACAGGTATACTCGTATCTTGGATGTAAGCCAAATAATTACTTTTTACTGCTTTAGATTTATTTTCCAAAGAAGACAAATCTTTCTGCAGAGATTGGTCTAATTTAGAAGTATGTTTTTCATGTTCTTTTTTCAATTCTTTTTCTTCTTTTCCTAAAGCAATAACATCATTAACAATATCTTTACTCATAAAAATCCTCTTTTTACCAATCAAAACAAAATGACGCACAATTCTGTGACAAAACATCTTCCATAGCTTCTTTGTAAAGGGCTATTTCTTTTTCAGTGTAGTCTTGCTTACTGTATTTAAGATCATGGGTAGAAAAGACTCGATCAAACATTTCTTTAGTGCTAATCTTTTTCCCTCTACCATAAACCTCTGGAGCATCAAACCAATTATCTTTAATGTATTGTAAACCTTTTGTTCTAGCATTAATTAAATATCTTTCGTTATTACTAAGCTCATCAGGAGCTTTACAGAACGTTTTCCAACGTTGAGGTAAAGGAATATCTTTGTTGGATATATAAGAGGAAAACTCCCTTTTTAGCTTATCTGATTCTTTTTGCAATTCTTGTTTTTTACGATTTAAATCATTAATTCTTTCTAAAATATCAGTCATAGTATCTCCTTAAAGATATGATTTTATCATAATTAAAGATAAGAAAGCAATTTAAGATATCATGAATTAGACATATTTAATCGGCTAAATAAGCAAAAACAATTTGATTTTTACTATTAAATGAAATATAGTACATAAAGTGTTAACATCAGCTACAGTTATTTAAAAATAGCGTTAACATGCCGCCTGAGAGATCAGGTCCGTTGGAACAGTTGTGGAGTAGGAATATCTTCACGTTAAACCATCAAATTCCTTGTTTTGTTATGGTGGTAGGAAAATCCCCATGTAAAAAACATAAATTCCTTGTTTTGACTGTTCTCTTGGGATAAAGGATAAATCCTGAAAAGGCGTAGCCGAGGTTTAAAACAACGTCCCACACCAAGCAATTGGAGCTGAAATGTCGTGTTGTTTTTATATTTAAGAGTAGGTTGCTGGAATTGAAATTTGCCCTACCTCCCGCTGATTAGTTAACTATTTCGTAATTTTCCTAATAGATATCAGCGTTCTGCAAGACAGAAGTAATAAATATAGGATATTCTGAATTAAGGCACTAAGAATACAATAGTATGTCTTTTTAGCCGAGTTAGTAGTTGTTTTCGGACAGCTACAAATATCCTTCCCCCGGAGTAATCAAGCTACCGGACTCGTGAGGATAGAAAGGCCCTTCCAGAGATGGAGGGGCTTTTTTATGTTCAAAATTTCATTTTATTGACTTTATGGATATAAGATGCTCTTCCAGAGCACATTTGGAAAAATCCTACGGGATAATCGAAAAGTTAGAAAAATATGGATTGACAGGAAAAGAAAAATTTATAGAAAATAACGTCACTAAACAGAAAAAAATAAAATAAGTAATATTATTAGTGTTGATATCTTTTATGGTTATTGTATAAATAAGACTCATATAAACATATAACAAGGAATATCAATGAATAAAAAATTAATATTAATACCGATAATATGTCTTTTTTCTCTATCTGCATACGCGAATCAAGGTAATGCTCCATCTGGAGCTTTTGGTATAAATTTTGGAGAAAAGCTATCTAATTTAAAAGTAATAGAAAAATTAAGTTTAACTTCAGGGAAGCCTCTTTATAAAGTTAAAGCTCCAGCCCCATTAAAAAATACTCTAGAAGAGTATTATGTTATAGTTACACCTAAAACACAAGAAGTACATACTATATGGGGAGATACATATTATCAAAGATCAGAGCGTGATAAATGTCAGGCGAATAAAGATAATATAGTTTCTCTACTTGAAAACAAATATGGAGAGTCTAAGCCAGCTACCGATTTTAATGTCTACAATGATAGAAAAATTGAAGTTGGAGATGTATCAATATATGCAACATGTAAAGATCTTGGTTCTTTATTAAGTATTAGATATTTTAATAATTCTTTAATAGAAAAAAATGAAAAAGAAGAAAAAGAGCTTCTTTTAGAAAAAACAGATGCTAGTATGTTATAAAATAAAAAGCCAGTCAGACTGGCTTTTTTATTGATTAAGAAATAATATCCCAAACACTATAAAATTTTTTAATAAAAGAAATCCCTTTCACGTTATAAATTTTAATTTTCCCTTGTTTATTTTGTTGCCAAATACGATATAAAGAAAGAAAATAAGTAATAAAGAAAAAAGTTAGGAAGGAAATAATAATTATAATTCCTAAATCATCATTAATATCAAAAAAGGCAGGAAATAAAGAAATAAGAAAAACAGCTCCCATATAGCCTTCATCCCCATCAGATAGATAACCTGTAATTAATGCTGAAAAAGAAAATAAAAAAACCAAAAAAAACATAAATAAAATAGTTTTTAAAAAAACAATACTAAATAAAACAGGTTTTGAGCATAGAATAAATAATGGTTCATTATTTTCTATTTTTAATAAGTTATTTTGATTATCGATTAAATATTTTTTCTTATTTTTATCAAGATTATAAATTAATCCACTATATTTAATTTCTACATTCTCCTCTTCTCCTTTTTTGTTTAAAGTAGTTATTGTTAATAAGCAATATGATGGAGATGTTTCATTATTATTTTCATCAAAGATGGCTGGAATTGTTTTAATATCTTTTAGTTGACCGATAATTACTCTTGCTTTTTTTGTCATAATATATTCCTTGTAGTTAATATATAATT
>OKEV01000302.1_pt1 | contig 11769 bp, 12 predicted proteins | sample 1611141 | NCBI WGS metagenome assembly OKEV01 (sample SAMN04436713, study PRJEB24849) | human gut metagenome | biome: human gut; feature: NICU; material: stool | host: Homo sapiens | place: USA: Saint Louis, MO | collected 2010-08-30
ACGTCGCCGAGGTAATCGAATTTCCGGCTCATTTTGCTCTCTCAGGAACAAATGTTTTTCAATCTGGCTAATTTATCTCCCGTTGGGCGATGAGTAAAGTGCCCTGCATTCATCACCAGAGGGAATACATTATGGATCTTCAACTCACCGGTAAGACCGCGCTGGTTACGGGCGCAACCGCAGGTATTGGTTTGGCCATTGCCCGCACGCTCGCGCGTGAAGGCGCTGCCGTCACCATTACCGGACGTGACCCGGAAAAGTTGCAACACGCGGCGACCACCATCACCGACGGGGCACCTGGTGTACAGGTCGCCACTGTTGTCGCTGACCTGGGAAGCCCGGAGGGAGCACAAACCCTGTTCACTGCCTGTCCGGATACCGATATCCTCATTAATAATTTGGGATATTACGAAGCCAGAGCCTTCGCTGATATTCGCGATGAGGAGTGGCTGCGGATGTTCAATATCAATGTTATGTCCGGCGTACGCCTCTCCCGCCACTACTTCCCGCGCATGCTGGAACGGAACTGGGGACGGGTAATTTTTATGTCCAGCGAAGTGGGCGCTTTCACACCGCCAGACATGGTGCATTACGGCGTCAGTAAATCGGCCCAGCTTGCGGTTTCTCGTGGCATGGCCGAACTGACAAAGGGAACTGGCGTCACGGTCAACAGCGTTCTGCCCTCGGCCACGCGTTCCGATGGCATCATTGAGTACCTTCGCCAGACCGCACCTGAACCTGATATGACCGATCGGGCGATCGAAGCCCATTTCTTCCAGACCTACCGCCCCAGCTCGTTGATTGCCAGGATGATCGAGGCAGACGAAATCGCGGCGATGGTCGCCCTGTTAGCCAGCCCACTGGGTGCCGCCTCTAACGGCGCGGCAGTGCGCGTCGAAGGCGGTACTTACCGTTCCATTCTTTAATTCCGAGTCCACCGGAGCTTCTGTATGTTTAACGACACTCGTATTCTGCCCGCCATCGCGATGGCGGCATTGTTCTCTTTTCCGCTCTTCGCCAGCGCAGAGAATCACGCCCCCCTTGAGCGCTGGCGTAGCTATGCTGGCGTAACCTGGGATAGCCCGCAGGACGGGCAAACGCCGACGACGTTTACCGGCTCGGTGAATGCGCCCATTGCAGGTATCCATTTTGATGCCAGCGACCGGGCCTTTGTCAGTACGCCCCGGCTGGTTTCCGCCGCAGCCCCCGCCACGTTGAGTATCCTGGATACCACGTCGCAGTCCGGCCCTGCCCGCCTGACGGCGTTTCCGTCCCGCGAGGGCAATGCGGTGAACACCGATCCCGCTCACAGCCTGCGTAACGTGCTCGGTTTTTATATTGACCGTAAAAACGGCTGGCTATGGGCGCTGGACATGGGGTTCGTCGCGGGAGAAGCCCAATCGCCTGCGGGGTCGCAGAAGCTGGTGGTGCTGGATCTCAACTCAGGCCACACCATTAAACGTATCGCTCTGGATGACGTGGCGGACCGCAAAGCCAGTTTCCTGAATGATGTGGTGGTCGATGAGAGCCGCCGTGTCGCTTATATTTCCGACAGCGGATCGCGGAGTGCTCCTGAAAATCAGGTGGGGCTGATTATCGTCGATTTCGCTACCGGTACGGCCCGGCGCGTACTCGATCGTCACCCTGCGCTGCAGATTGAGCCTGGCGTTAACGTCGTCTCGCATGGAGCGGAAGTCTGGCCAGGTAAACCCTTACTGATTGGTATCAATGGCATTGCGCTCTCTCCCGATGCGGGCACGCTGTACTGGACGGTGACAACCGGAACCCGTGCGTATGCGGTACCCACTGCGATACTGAGGCAGCCTGCGTCAACCAATGCGCAAATCGCCGAACAGATCCGCGATCTGGGTAGCGTGGGAGGCAATACCGACGGGATAGTGACAGATGAAAAAGGCAACCTCTACATCACCGATGTTACACGTAATGGTATCGTCAGATACGATCCTGAGACCCATTCCATGTCGCTGGTTGCGGCAAATGAAGGGGTGCGCTGGCCAGACACGCCGGCAATCCGTCCGAACGGGGAGCTGATCTTTACCTCAAGTCGCCTCAATGACCATTTTGCGGGAACCGTTAAACCGGGAGAGGAGCGCTATGATTTGTGGCGCTTGCGTCTCAGTGCTTCAAAGGATTAGTCGCGCGTCACTTCAGTAATCAACATCGACAAACCATTCAGGTAATCCCTTTTTTTAGCCAACTCACGGTATTTGGTTGGGGAAAGTCCATATTGATTTGAGAACGCTCTGCTGAAGGTTGACGGCTCTTCATAGCCTAACATTGTAAATATATCTGAAACAGAAAGCTGCGTATGTCTGAGCATATGCGCGGCTTTTTCAAGTTTCCGGCTTCGGATATAAAGACCTATACTTATGCCACACTCATGGCGAAAGTTTCGTTGAATATAAGCCAATGAATAACCGGATTTTCGTGCCACATCCAGAACGGTAATGGGTCTATACAAATTCGAGTCAATCCAGTGAGTCAGGGACTTAATTACAGTTTCACGATCTTTTAAGAGAGTAAACTTTATACACATAAGTATCCACGAAATTTATTTACAAGAAGGCCGCTGGCAAAGTCATCCCATGACAATTGAAAATAAATATTTCCTGAAAGAAAAATCACCCTAAGAATAGGGTGAAGGAACGCTTACTGTATTTTAGAAGGATGTACTTGCAACACCCTCATTTTTCTCTGGACCATACAGTTTCATAAACGCATTAACGGAGGCCTGCGCTTTCCTGACGATTTCACTTTCGTCAGGCTGATCTTTTCTTGCTTTTAAAAGCAAGGGTTCCAGTATGTCAGCCTGGAGAAGAGAACGAAAATACTCAGCCGCCAGCACAGGATCATCTTTTCTTAAGATGTTTTGATTCATTAAATCGGTAAACAGCGCTGAAACATTTGAACGCAGTTTTTGCATTCGCGCATAATATAACTCTCCGATACCCGATCTTCCGGCCTCGGAAATCATTAATCTTTGCAAATCCACAATATCCGGAGAGCAAATATAACGTAAAAAGGCAACAGCAAATTGCTCGATGACAAGCTGTGGTGATTTTCTGAAAAGGCGCACCTGCCCTGCAGTTTCAATAGTCATGCTCTTTATATACTGTTCAGTTTCTGAAGACATGCACTCTACAAATAGCTCTTCTTTCGAAGAAAAGTGCGTGTAAATTGTCGATTTTGAGCCACCCACAATCGCGTTAATCTGTGAGATAGACGTGGCATCAAATCCTTTTTGTCGAAACAGTCCGGATGCAACCTCCAGAATCTGTTGCCGTTTAAGCGCTCTTTTATCCATATGTTTCCTCGTTAGTTTAGGTGTATGGCCGGGGCCAACACTTTTTGTTATCTGATTTCGGAATCAAGTCAGATAGTAGGGTTCGTAATCGTAATGACGAGTACATTTTAATTTGACGGCGCTCAGAAGTCAAGATATAAAGTGTACCGTACTGTACGGTACTGTATTTGGACTACTCAATGAACAGCATGAGGAGCGTACTGATGAAAGGTTTTCAGGAGACACTCCCGGGGTGTCGTATTTCCGGTTTAACCCGGTCCAGCATAGTGATGGGCTGTGTTGTCATTTCCGCCATCAGTATGAGCGGATGCGCCATAATCCCCGATCTTGGCACCCCACCGCCTATGAAGACGGTCACACAACTTAAAAGTGATCAAAGCTTCCCGCACCAGAACGGCCAGTGGCCGAAAGATGACTGGTGGAAGAAATACGGTGACGAGCAGCTCAACGGGCTGATTGATGACGCGCTTAAAAATTCCCCTACCCTTAACATCGCCGAAACGCGCGTAAAACAAGCACAGGCAATGACGCAAAGTGCGAGCGGATCGCTTTTCCCTGAAGTCACCGCCAACGCCAGCTTTATGCGGGACAAAATGAGTTACAACTATGTGACGCCTGAAAGCGCAACGCCTCAAAACTGGAACAGCTACGGGCGTACCACGCTTGACATGAGCTGGGAAATTGATTTTTGGGGTAAAAACCGCGCCGCGCTCGCGGCTGCAACGTCAGGCGAAATGGCGGCCGTTGCAGAAGCTGCACAAACAAGACTGGTACTCTCTTCGTCTATTGTTAACGTTTACGCAGAGCTGGCGCATTTATACACCGTTCGCGAAACGCTTAACGATACTCTCGCTATACGAACCAGTACGCTTGCGTTGTTCCAGCAACGACATGACGCGGGGCTTGAAGATTTATCCAGCCTTCAACAGGTCGAGACGCGTCAACTCAACGCAAAAGCAAACCTGGTGGCGATAGATGAAGCCATTGCGATCAAAAAACATGAGCTCGCTGCACTGATCGGCGATGGGCCTGACAGATCGCTGGCAATCACCGCGCCTAAGGCAACGCTTTTAGCGCATGAGGAACTTCCTCCGAATATTGCGTTGGATCTAATTGGTCGCCGTCCGGATATTGTCGCGGCACGTTTACGCGCCGAGGCGGCAGCAGAGCAGATCAAACAGAAAAAAGCCGGTTTTTACCCCAGCGTGAATCTGGTTGCCTTTGCCGGTTTCCAGTCTTTAGGCATTAACAACTTAACCCAAAGTGGCTCAGCAATAGGTAGTTTTGGTCCGGCCATATCGTTGCCTATATTTAACACGCAAAAGCTTCAGGGTGATTTGAAATATGCCAGCGGTGAATATGACATTGCGGTTCAGGTTTATAACGACACCTTAACGAATGCACTTCGGGAAGTGAGCGATGCGCTGACCAGCAGAGCATCTCTTAAAGACGAGATACTTTATTCCCGAAGTGCCGTCACGTCAGCAGAAAAAGCGTATTCACTCACCAGACAACGATATGAAGGAAAGGTCGCTGATTATCTCGATGTCTTGTCTTCAGAAGATGAGCTGGTCGCGGCCCGCAGAAAATTAGCCGATGTAAATTCTCGCGCCTTCACTGTCGATGTCGCATTAGCGCGCGCATTAGGCGGCGGATATACCTCGAATAAATAGTCATTTTCAAACATCAACTTAATTACCAAATAGTGGAAACAAAGGAAATAAAATGAGTCACTCTGCAGCTATTGACAGTCAAAACATTGAAACGTCAGATATTAAAAAGAAAAAAAGAAAACGTCTGTTCTCTTATCTTGCATTAAGTATTGCGCTTGCTGGTACTGGCTCATTTATTTATTGGGAGTTAGTGGGTTCCCGATATGTTGAGACCGATAATGCCTATACCGATGTCGAATCTGCACAACTCTCTTCCGCAATTACCGGTACGGTAAGCGCCATCCTGGTGACCGATTCGCAGGTGGTAAAAAAAGGCGATGTTCTGGTCCAACTGGATCCGACTGATGCAGAGTTAGCCCTGAGTCAGGCTGAAGCAAACCTGAACCTGTCTATCCGGCGGGTAAATGGATATAAGGCCAATGATACAAAGCTTGGCGCAGAAGTTTTGGCGAATGAAAAAGAACAAAAACGCCTGTTGGCCCAGGTTGATGCCGCAAACGCTGACTTACAGCGCGCAACTGTCGACCTTAAGCGACGCGAAGCATTAATGCAGACAGGTGCGATTTCAGGTGACGAACTTACGCGTATTCAAAACGTTTATGCTTCTGCACTGGCAAACCTGAATGCCGCGAAAGCGGCTGTGGCGCAAGCTGACGCAGCGAGACAAGCGGCAGTAGGGGCAAGACAGGCCAATGCCGTAATGATTGAGGATGCGAATACCGAGACCAACCCGGAAGTTGCACTTGCAAGGGCGAAGCGCGATCAAGCCAGACTGGATCTGGAAAGAACCGTGATCCGTTCGCCAGTCGATGGCGTGGTTGCACGACGCCAGGTTGAGCTTGGGCAACGTGTACAACCTTCCACGCCGTTACTGTCCGTGGTGCCGGTACAGCAAATTCACGTCAATGCAAACTTCAAGGAAGTTCAGCTTCAGCATGTGAAAGAAGGTCAGAAAGTAGAACTAATAAGCGATCTGTATGGCGATAAGGTCCCTTTCCATGGAACCGTAGAAGGCTTTGATGGTGGAACTGGCGCAGCGTTTTCAGTTATTCCAGCGCAAAACGCAACGGGTAACTGGATCAAGGTTGTTCAGCGTTTACCCGTACGCATCAAACTCAATGCCGATGAGCTTGCAGCCCATCCGTTGCGGGTAGGGCTGTCCATGAAAGCGACTGTTGACTTAAAAAGTGAATAACGGAAACTAGGCCATGTCTACATTCGTTATCGATAAAGAGCCTCCTTCGCTAAAAGGCGGAATGTTGTGGATTGGTGCTCTGGTCCTGGCTATGGCGAACTTTTTAGCCGTGCTCAACATGACCATTGCAAACGTGACTCAACCCAATATGGCTGGCGCCTTAGGTGCGGGAACCAGCCAGGGCACCTGGATCATCACGGCCTATGCCGTTGCTGAAGCCATAACGGTGCCGCTCTCAGGATGGTTAACAACCCGGTTCGGCGGCGTGCGCGTTTTCTCCGTTTCGGTGTTGATGTTTGGTATTTTCTCGTTGCTTTGCGGCCTGTCCACCTCGCTGGGAATGCTACTGCTAATGCGTGTTTTTCAGGGAATGGCAGGCGGCCCCCTGATGGCTTTATCACAAACATTACTGCTGCGGATCTTCCCTAAAGAAAAATCTATGCAGGCGACGGGTCTCTGGGCGATGACAACATTGCTGGCCCCCGTCATCGGCCCGGTTCTGGGAGGATGGATTTGCGATCATTACAGCTGGTCGTGGGTGTTTATCATCAACGTTCCAATGGCCATCGCTTTTGCGTTAGTCGCGTGGTCAATATTAAAGATATTCGAAGATACGCTGGTTAATAACTCCATTGATATTGTTGGGTTTATTTTATTGGTTATCTGGGTTGGCGCACTGCAGATTATGCTTGATGAAGGGAAAGATCTTGACTGGTTTGCCTCAGACGAAATATGGGTTCTGGCGATTGTCGCCTGTATCGGATTTCTGAGTTTCTGTATCTGGGAGCTCACGGCTGAACATCCGATTGTCGATATCAGAGTTTTTCGCCATCGTGGTTTTTCTGCCAGTATGTTTGTCCTCGCTCTCGCGTTTGGCTGTTTTTTTGGTCTGAACGTACTTACGCCGCTGTGGTTACAATATAACTTAGGATATACAACAACATGGGCTGGGATTGTGGTGGCCTGGGGTGGACTTCTGCAGGTGGTTTTTTCTCCGGTTGCCGCTAACCTTTCCAACAAAATCGATCCGCGCATTCTTATCTTCTTTGGCTGCGCCTGGCTCGGTCTCGACACCTTCTGGCGATCCTACGCGACAACCGATATGGACTACTGGTCCATCTGTGTCCCTCTGTTATTCATGGGCGTTGGTATGCCATTGTACTATGTCCCGATTACGGGCCTTGCAATGGGTTCGGTAGATGAAACGGAAATGCCATCAGCGGCGGGATTAATGAACTTTGTTCGAACGTTATCAGGTGCGTTTGCCACATCGCTCGTGACGACGTCATGGCAAGACCAGCGCTATATCGCGCATGACAAGCTGGCATCCGTTGTTGATCCGACTGGCGATCTTTCACAGTACATCAACTCGGCGCCTCAGCAAGGCGGACAGTTTGTTCGGGAGCTTTTTGACAAAATGGTTAACAGCCAGAGCATGATGCTTTCCACCAATAATCTAATGATGTCGATTGGTGTCATATTTTTTATTGCTGCATTTGCGATTGCTTTAGCACCGAAACCTTCTCGCGTCGTCGATGCCGCTTCTGTAGGGCATTAATATCTACTCAGCACAAGGACGTGAGTATCAAGTAAAAGAGAAACTTTGATGAGCCACACATCACAAACACCTTGCAATCGGGATCTTCTGTATAAGAAAATATTTCTTTCAATATCTGAGATGAAATTTCTGGAAAGAGAGATAAACAAGTTTACCTGGTTAGAGCGTGCTTTCTTGAGAAAAACAGAATTTCATAAAATACAACATCTCAGAAGCAGGTGTGACAGAAATTTTTTTAGATTTATTAACAGCGACCAGGCAAACCAAAATACGCTAATTCATATCCTTGAACAATTACCTGAAAATCATCCTGACAGAACATGGTTGACGGGGTTCCTGCTTTAAACGCATCAGGTGAGTGAACATAATTTTGATATGTCAGGAAAAATATCAGACCGAGGGAGAGAAAAAAATGGATGCTTCCCAGTGGAAGAAGCATCCCAAATCAGGCAATTATTCAGACACAGATTGAAACCGTAAACTGACGATCTCATCGATAATATCTCACACCCTCTCCGCTTTGTTATTTACATTTTCTGCCATCGCATAAGAAAACGCAGTCTGCACGCGTTCACGTGAGACGTGACTGAAGACGCCATTTACTTCACGCTTCACCGAAGTAAACTACGTCTGCACCACATAGACTGGGCCTTTGTTAATCAGAGGATGAGAAAATGAAAACCCAGCAAGTCGATTTTGCCTCTTTATATTTTGGTACCCCTGTCGCCATTATCTCCAGCCAAAATCCTGACGGTTCAACCAACCTGAGCCCGATCTCGTCGTGGTGGATCCTTGATCAGAATATCGTATTCGGCCTTGGTACCGACGGAAAGTGTTATGAAAATATAAAGGATAATACGGGTATTGTTCTCAATATTCCGGACAGCCGCTTATGGCCGAATATTGAAGCGCTTGCCAATAAAACAGGCAAAGCCTCACCACCAGAATGGAAGAAAAAGATGGGGTATGTTTTTGAACAGGATAAGTTTAGCTGCGGAAATTTTAACAAAGTAAAGGCGGAGACGGTTAACACATTGAGAATTAAGGAGTGTCCGATACAAATAGAAGCTACGGTTTGCGGGATATCGCCGCTTGCTGGTTCCCGGGGAAGCCAGGCATCCATTGATGCCACGATAACCTGCGTGCACATTTCCGAGACGTTATTAATTCACACCGGGAAGGGGTTAAAATTTAATGTGGAGAAATGGCAGCCCTTATATTACCTGTTTCGTCACTATTTCTCTCTGGGCGCCCGGCTTGGTCATAACTTCCGATGTGATGAGTAACCCCACCATTCTGGCAACGGAAAGTTTTAAACTTTTCGTGATATTCTGTCTTTATGCCCCTGGCCTCATATAATCGAGTCATATTCGCCACTGTAATATCGCCTGCCACGCACAACATATTGTGCATGGCAGGTGATGATAATTTTTATGGAAAAACGTCTATGTCGAAACTGGATTTGAGGTCCAAAAAAACCTGGGGCGCTCTTGCATCGATCGCCGTTGTCGCCGGTACGCTGGCATCGGCTTTTGCATGGACAGCGGGCTGGCTTGGGTCACGCACGGTCAGCCAGGCACTGGTGGGTGAAACACCGAAACCCTTTCCGCCGGGCTTTCGCCGTGCGCATGGCAAAGGCATCTGCTTTGCCGGCACCTTTGTGCCAAACGGCTCAGCGGTTTCTCTGTCCACCTCCCGGCTCTTTTCTCAGCCGGAAATCCCCGTAGTGGGCCGATTCTCTATTGGTACTGGCGATCCCCATGCCCCGGATAGCACAACCAAAACCCTGAGCATGGCGCTGTTGCTGAAAACGGATGACAAGCAACAATGGCGGATGGCGATGAATAACGAGCCTTACTTCGCTACCCGCAACCCGGAAGGATTTCTGGCCTTGCGCCAGGCCACGGCAGTTGATGCGGCCACCGGCAAGCCGGACCCGCAGCGCCTCGCGGACTTTTTGAAAGCCTACCCGGAGGCAAAGAAATACCTTAAATGGGCGGCGCAGAAACCCGCCCCCGGCAGCTTCGCCGGGGCGACGTTTTACAGCATCAACGCTTTCTACCTTGTGAACGCGCAGGGGGATCGACAACCCGTGCGCTGGATGATGCGTCCGCACGATCCGTTCTTCTCCCTGAGCGATGAACAGCGAAAGAAAGCGGATGATAATTTCCTGTTCGAAAACCTGCGCCAGCGCCTGGCACAGAAACCACTCTACTGGGATTACGTTTTGCAGCTCGCGCAGCCGGGCGATCCGGTGGATGACCCTTCCCGGCCCTGGCCGGATAATCGCAAGCAGATGGTGGCCGGCACGCTGGAAGTGACGCGTGTCGAAGCGCAATCCGTGGGCGCGTGCCGCGACGTTAACTTTGATCCCTCTATCGTTCCGGCGGGCGTTGTGGTGACGGATGATCCCGTCTTAAACGCGCGTTCGGCAGCTTACTCACACTCGTTCAGTCGCCGTGAGCGGGAAATCGGCTACGGCAAAGCCACCGAAGCCGTGCAAAAGCAGGAGGTAAAATGAGCACGAATAAACGTCTGCGTGAGCACGCCCCACAGCATTTCAATACGCTGGCGCGAAGCCTGCACTGGCTGATGGCGGTTATGATCCTGGCGATGCTTTTCATTGGTGCCGCCATGATGACGTCGTTACATCATCGGATTTGGTTGATCGACCTGCACCGGCCACTGGGTATCGCCATTTTACTGCTGGCGCTGGTTCGTCTGGTCAACCGACTCCTGAGCCGCACGCCTCCTCTGCCTGCGGATTTGCCCGTCTGGCAGGTGCTTGCAGCGAAGGCATCTCACTGGGTGCTGTACGCGTTGATGCTGGCAATGCCGCTGCTGGGCTGGGCACAGCTTTCGGCGGCGGGCGTGCCGATCGTGATGTTTGACGGTTTCAACCTGCCTCCGATTGTTCCCGCCAGTCCGGCACTGTATGCGTGGTGCCACGACGCCCATAGTCTTCTGGCAAAATTACTTTTTGCGGTGGTGCTGGTCCATCTCTCTGCCGCACTAGTGCATGCGTGGATCTACCGGGACACCGTTTTTGCCAGCATGGCGAAAGGAAACAAGTCGGCATCAGCCGTCCGGGAGGAGCTGAAGTAAGGAAAGCGGTTCTGGACAAGCACACCCGGAATGCTCGTGTCCTCCCTAATCGTCATCCTGAAACGGTAGATTCAACCGGGGCGCGTATTTTGTCTTCAAATTCGCGCCCCAAAAAAGCCACGGATACCCCACCGCTCTTGTGGTGGAAGATAATATCAATCAAATAAAGTGATCATTTTTTAAACATAAGAGCATTTCTGCCCGCAATTTATGCTTTTATCAAAACGTTAAGCGGCGCTCGCATAACAAACACCCTGCCAACAGAAACACCTAACTCGTTGATAAAGATGAGTTTACATCAATAAAAACGATAAAAACCCTTGCTCACCAACAAAATATATCAACTCGTGTGATATCTAAATTATAATTCTTATACTTCTGTTAAAAAGGTGGAGCCCGAACTGCGATTACCCATACTGCTGTTATGCTGTCTGGTACAGAGTGTAACCTGGGCTGGCGAACTGCCAAAACCTGTTGGTAAACCCATTTTAACGATTTACGGTAATATAGAAAATACCAATGAAAATGGAAAAGCAGTGTTTGATCTCGCCAGCCTTGAAAAACTGGGCATGGTAAGCTTTGAGACGACCTCCCCCTGGTATAATGGTCGAACTAAGTTTGAGGGGGTTCCGATGCGTAAACTCATGGATTATGTGGGTGCAAAGGGTACTAACATTAATGTTATTGCGCTCAATGATTACTCAACCGTCATCCCTCTCAGCGACTTTAAAAAATACAATGCCATACTTGCTTTGAAGGTGAATGGCGAATATATGCGCATCCGCGATAAAGGTCCATCATTCATTGTATACCCCTATGACAGTCTTCCTGAGTTGAATAATCAGATTTATTACTCGCGTTCAGCATGGCAGGTTAGCAAAATGAAGATTGAATAGCAGTTCAGGAGAACATA
>OKEV01000313.1_pt1 | contig 11156 bp, 8 predicted proteins | sample 1611141 | NCBI WGS metagenome assembly OKEV01 (sample SAMN04436713, study PRJEB24849) | human gut metagenome | biome: human gut; feature: NICU; material: stool | host: Homo sapiens | place: USA: Saint Louis, MO | collected 2010-08-30
AAATGGTGAACCTATCGGCGGCTATACAGAATTTGCTGCTTTTGCGAGCGCTCTGTAATACAATACGGCTCCTTTTGGGGCCGTTTATTATTTGTCGCTTTCATCAACACAGCGTACACTTAGTTACGAGCCATCGAGTTGTTAAGAGGTTTTATGCGTTTAGAAAATTGCCTTGAAGATATGAGTGTCATTAGCAATGCTCTTGCTACTGTGACCTCTAACGCTTCGCGTTTTTCAAATGAAAAGCCTAAAGCCAAATCTGGGCGTGCCTTTATTGAGCCGCTTGGATATCGACGCTTCCGTGGCACGGTGAAGCACTCTGCGAAATTCGCAGGATTCAAAGTACAAGCCTATGTGAGTACTGCGGGTATTCCTGTTCAAGAGAACCGTGATGCGGCACAGCTGGCAGAGATCGAAAGCAAGCTCGCAGAATTGACGGCGAAACACGTTCGCCTGGCTAATGCCATCTCTGGATGGAAAGCGGAAAAGATTCGCATCTGCTTCGGTGAAAGCCGTTACGAAGAACTGAAGAACGTTGACCTGACCATTCGTGGTTTGGAGGGATTCGTTAACAAGTTGATTCGCGACTCTGAGCAGCCTCATCCATATTTGAAACGCCTGAGCGATTCTGTAACTGAGTATCGTTTGGCTATCGCTGATCTGCTATTGATTTTAAATCAGTGTTTTAACGACGTAGACGTCATCGCATCGCAGACTGGCCTCATTAATGAGGACGTCTTCGCCAACTTCTCATTCCATTGAGGTTGAACGATGAAGGTCACATGGAACAGTGATAGTTACGCCCAATTTTTACAGCCGACCTTCGATATAAAGCCTGACTTAAAGATCACGTTACTCGACGATTTCACGTCGCTTAAACAAGGCATGTGCCCAGCCGTATTCGGCAAAGATGGCCCGTATACGGCTCCGGGTGCTATCGTGTCCTCCCGCGTTTATCACGTTCATCTCTTGTTCACGAAGCAAGAACGAACCAGCAACCGCAACAGATTCAATTGCACAAGCGACCGCGCACTCGTTTACAGTCAACATGCACATTTCCAAGATGTGTATAGCCTATTGGCAATCTTCCCTAACAACGCACATCAGTATGCGAAAGATCCAAAAATTATGGCCGATATCGCTGCATACGCCGCTGCATTTCAAGCGCTCACTAATCCGTGACAATCACGCTAATAAAACCTCAGAATTTAAATTTCCGACCTTAAATGATTCCATACCTATTAAGTATGGAATCATTGTACAAAACAGGCTATTTTATGGTTGATCATACAAAAACTTATGCCTAATATACTGTTTATACATACAGTAAAAAGGGCTTCACTCAGTGAGTGGACGATGAAAAACACCTTTGATAAAGCACGCGCAGCAGAAAACACCTCTCGGGAAGCCATCGAGTACCTCGAACGCGCTTCCGGTTTGTCGGCAGTGTCGACCGCCAAATTCGACGGAGACATGTCGTTTTCTTCCGCCTTCATGTTATTCACTCGCTTATCTTTACTGATAACGAGGCGTCGACCTGAAATAGCCGTTCATTGTGTTTTGATACATGTAATGCCGCATATCTCTGATGTAAAGGTAAGTGATATAAGTAGGGTCTTGGTCAACCAGCTGGTGAACCCACTGATACTGGAAGGCAAGATCGTCCAGGGCAGACGCGTGTTCTCCCTGATGAAACAGTTCCTGAGCTGGTGCGCCTTTCAGGGGCTGATTGATACATCACCGTTGAATGATATATCGCTCAATAGAGTTGCCGGTGGCGCAAAGCCAGTGCCGCGCGAACGTAAGCTGACGGACGCCGAGGTCTGGGTATTCTGGAACGTCTGGGATTACTTCAATGTGTGCGAAGGCACAAAGTGGGCGGCCAGGCTCTGTCTTGTCGCTGCCAGACGACCCGATGAAGTGCTCCGGGCCAGAAAGGATGAGTTCAACCTTCAACGTGATGTATGGAATCAAGGTACGCGAAACAAATCGGCCAGACAGCACGCGCTGCCGTTAAGCCCATTGATGCGTCAATGCGTGGAAGAGTTGTTCGAGTACGGGAAAGACAGCCAGTGGCTCGTTCCTTCGAACAAGAAGAAGGGCGTAGATACGCCAATGTCTAAGGTGGCCATTGCCCAGGCACTGAGAAGGATACTGGAACGACCTGAGTTGATGGAGGTTGAGTCATTCACCCCACGCGATCTGAGACGTACAGCGCGTAGTTATTTCCCTGCTCTGGGGATTAATCAGGAGGTGGCCCGTAAGATTATGAACCACAGTCTTGAAGGGATAGATCGCGTCTATGATCGCCACGATTATATGGATGAGATGCGAGACGCCTTGAATAACTTCTCAACGTACATCGCATCTATCGTTAATCAAACAGACTTAGACGAGATAGACCACAAATTCAAGGGAGATCGTCTAGCCACGGAGCTTATTCGTGTAAATTTCTCACAGTGACTTGATGGCCTCTACCACCTTTTCTGACGCACCCTGTTGACCGTCAAAACGGTTACGGAACGCTTCTAGAACGAGTTTTTCATCAGCGGAGAGAGGTGCAGTGCCCTCTTCGCGAAAAAACTCAAGCAGCTCAGGATGACGTTCTTCCAGAACCATCAGCATCAGTCGAACCGGATCTGCCTCCAGTGCTTCGGCTAAAGCTCGAACCTTATCGACTGGAAGTGGGATTTTGCCGCTTTTGATGAGAGAGAGGTTGTTGGCGTTCTTGTACCCAACCTCTTTGGCAATGGTAGCCTGACTTTTAGGCGAGATTGTGATTAACGAGTCAATGTAAGCTGCGTAGCGACCTTGTTTGATCTCTGTTTCGTTGGTAGCCATGTAGTGAACCTTGCGTGTTTTGTTTATCTCTGGTAAGTGCTTACTGATATTACAGCAAAGGCCAGGGTTGTAAAGACTTATCTATTTAATTTCGATAGGCACAAAACCCCGGCATACCGCCATTATACTATGGTTTTTAGGCAATTTGTCACTATTCGCTTACAGAAAAAAGTAAGACGTATCTGATATAGGTGCATTCCATATTGATACAATAGGTAGTAGTATTGCCGAACTTTCAAATGTGTTCAGTTGGATGATATGAAATGAAAAATATAACTTCTAAATTGACCGCCCTTGAGGTTGGACACGCATATGCGATTGGACTGGATGGCGTCGCGACGATCCTGACAGAACTAGAATCTGAAGAGCTTCCCGTGGAGATGGTTGATACGACGGTTTTCACTTTTGAGCTAAAAAATAAACATTTCACTCTCATCAATACTGGTTGCGGCTCCCTTGCCGTGAGAACCATTTAAAACACATTCCTGCCTATAGATGCCTGTACGAACAGCTTAGTTGCCTGTTCGTACAGTGATAAATTACGCACATCAGAAAACAAATTGTTTTAATAACAAGGAAATTCTCATGTCCAAAGCCATGACCAGATCTGTGCTGAAAGAGGTACAGGACTTTCGCGACTGCGTAAAACGAGTTGTAGCGATGCTATCAGGCAAACAGATACCTGTTGCAGAGCGAGGCAATGAAGCATATGTCCGCTACAACCGGCGCGGCGAACCAGTGCTGGTAAACATCCCATCTATACCGGACGACGCGTCACCAACCCTCATGAACGCAGTACGTGGTTTTCTCGACCATGAGGTAGCCCATATCCTCTTTACTGATCCGAAAGTCGCAATGAAGATGCGCGAGAGAGGAAAGGCTCCGTCTACCGGGCTTTGGAACGCGCTGGAAGACGTTTTTATTGAACGCAGAATGGGACAGGTATTCAACGGAACTCGTCGCAATTTGCTGGCCACACAGAACCTGGTGATCGACAAATACTTCAAGGGCAAAGTGTCAGAGGCGGTTTCAATCTGCCACGGCGACCAGCGTGAATTGTTCCTGAAATTCTTCCTTTGCCCGGTCGTTCGCGCCTGGGATGGCCAAAGCCCTTTCATCGACTTTATGGAAGAACACTGGCACCTCATCGATAAGCCTGTAGCCTTGCTCAAAGAGCATGGTATCGACGTGGCCGTTCGCAATATGTCGAACACAGAAGACTGCGTGAAGGTCGCAGCTGCTATCGCCCAAATCATGCATGATATGAAAGACAAGCCAGAGGGCAAATTACCAGAGCTTAAATCGTCTGCTAGGAAGCCGTCGAAGAGTGAGGACGAGTCAGAGGAAACCCCAGAAGCCGGTGACGAACCGACTCATGATGCCTCAGAAGAGGAAGAGTCTGGGGATTCTGATTTGCCTGAATCAGTAGATAAGGACTTACCTACAGAGGATAAAGAAATTAGTGATACAGAAAGTAAATATACAGAAGCAGGCGAAGAAGAATCAGGAGACACCCCAGAATCCGATGATGCCGGCATGGAATCAGGTGATTCTGATGACGAAGGTGGTAGTGATGACACTGGCTCTCCAACGCCTGGTGATGGCATTCGCGAAGACGCCGATGACTCCGATGGTTATGGCTCTGGCGCCGCTGGCGATGGTGATGGTGATGACGGCGAAGACTCCGATGCCAGTCACGGGGAGTCGGAAGGAGAAGGCGAAGAGGAAGATGACGCCGCCGATCACACAGACGGCGAAGGTAAAGAAAATGAGGATGCCGCGGAAGCGCCTGAAGACAGTGAGTCAGGCTTTGTTCCTGCTCCGGATGAAATGACTCTGGAGGACGCACTCAAGGCGCTCGACGAGATGGAAGACGGAACAGGCGAAATGACCGAAGACGCACTGTCGGCCACCATCAGCAAAGAGCTTATGAGCACCTCACTTTCTGAGTATCGCCCATACGATCGTTCATACGACTTTATCGGGTTGATTGATGAGGCTGAAGAGCATGTAAAGCGCACCAGAAAGACGTTTGGCGCAATCCCAATGCACTCACCGGTCGATCGCTACCGCATGGTTCCGGAAGGCAGAAGGCTCTTTGAACTGAAAATCGAAAAACATCTGTCAGCAGGCGTTTCTTCGACTCTGGCCAAAGACCTGGAGCGAGCTATCGCCAGCCGCAATCGAGTCCAGTTTATCCCAGGCCAGAGACGTGGACGGATACATGGCGCGAACCTGTATCGTCTGGCAATGAACGACGACCGCGTGTTCCGCAAGAAAGAAGACCACAGAGCGGTGAACGCGTGCGTCCAGCAGGTGATCGACTTGTCCGGCTCAATGGGCGGCAGGAAGATTCAACTGGCACTCGCCAGCGCCTACACCATTGCGGATGCTCTGGATCGTATCAATGTGCCTAACATCATCACCGGCTTTACCACGTTTGGTAGCCCAGATTATGAAACCATGTCGAAGCGCGGGTTTACTCGTTTCGAGGCGCTAATGCTGCCCATTATCAAAAACTGGAATGAGAAAGCCAACTCTCCAGAGATCCGCGCCCGCATGGGCTGCGTGTGTGAGACGTTCCCCCTGCTCAATAACGTCGATGGTGAGAGCGTCGCGCAGCTGGCGACTCTGTTTGCAGGGCGAATGGAGGACAAGAAGATCATGCTGGTTATGAGCGACGGGGCGCCATGTGCTGCAGGCGATGGGTTCCATCAGCATTTGCGAACCGTCACCAAAGAAATTGAGACGTTGAGTGACATCGATTTGATGGCTATCGGCGTTCTGACCGACGCACCACGGCGTTACTACAAAAATTACGCACTGGTAAACAGCGTAGAAGAGTTAGGGCCGTCAGTCGTCACAGAGCTATCTCGTATCATTCTTGGGTAATTGGTTTACCCGTAAAAATAAGTAATCACTTACTATACAGCCTAATATATTTATATAAGATATACCCCACGAACGACAAACAGTAAGGAAAAACACATGACCGCTACTGCACTACAGCAAGAAGAACATTTGCCAGAAGCCATCGTCTGCAAGTGGTGTGGCAAATCCTTTCATTACCTGAAATCCCATATCTCTATGGGCCGCTGCGAGAACATTCCTGAGTCCGCGAAAGGTCTGGACGTGGACGAGGTGGTGAAAATGTACACTACTGCGTTTCCGGATGAACCAACGATCTCTCGCACGGCACTGGCCAAACTCAATGAGAAGCGTGCCGAAAAGCATTCAGGTGAAGGAAAAGTGGCGGACATTAGCGCACATCCGGGCTACGCAGGAACGGTCGAATACAAGACCGAACTGGTGGCCGCGCACGAGCTGCTTGGCGTAACGATCAAAGAGCTGGGAACGCCACGCGGAAAACCACTACAGGTGACAGTCAACGTCAACACGCCATATCCGGAGTTCGTACCGGAAGCGAAGAAGAACTATGTGTATGGCGACTTCGACCTGATTAAAGACATCTTCATGATGCTGGAAATCGGAATCCCAGGCTATCTCTGGGGTCATGCAGGAACCGGTAAATCTTCTCTTCCTACGCAGCTATGCGCCCTGCTGAATCGACCACTGATCCGCGCCCAGCATACGGCGTCTATGGAAGAAGCACACGTTACAGGCCAGATCCTCGCTCGCGATGGCTCCACCTACTTCGAGCCTGGTTTGCTGGCGCTGGCGATGAAAAATGGCTGGGTGTACCTCGCTGATGAATATGACTTCGCGTTCCCGCAGATTCTGGGTGTGTACCAGCCAGTTCTTGAAGGAGAACCGCTGATCATCAAAGAGGCAACTCCGGACTGGCGCCGTATCACTCCGCATAAACGCTTTGCCTTCATTGGCACTGGCAACACTAACGGCTCTGGCGACGAAACGGGTCTCTATCAAGGAACGAACATCCAGAACGCGGCGAACTTCTCGCGCTTCGGCATTGTTTCGAACGTGAAGTACATGAGCACTAAGGCTGAAGTCAACATGCTGGCTGAGGCTGGCGTCATCCGCGAATACGCCGAGAAGATGGTGAAATTCGCGAATCTTGTCCGTGAAGGTTATGAACAGCATCTGATCAGCCAGCCAATCGGCCCTCGCGAGCTGCTGCTGTCCGCAAAAATCGGAATGATGCGCGGTGATTTCTCTGCCGGCATCGAAAAGTCGTTTATCAATAAACTTCCATCCACGTCTGCACAGGCAGCGCGTGAAGTGGTTCAGAAGATCTTCGGTTAATCGTGCGTAAAGGATGTTTCGGCTCTCTTATCGCAGCGTCTGAAACTGGCCGGGCTTGTCTGGCGTGTCCGGATAGGCCCGAGTGCCACCAGTCAGCCAAAGAGGTTGCGATTTCGATGTATGGGAAGTTCGTTGGCTTCCCCAATGACAAAATCAAGAAAACCAGAAAGGTAAAAACACATGAAGGCTCTGATGGTCAGAACTGACTTCTCCCTGGGAGAGTCGGCTCTAAAAGCAGAAAACGCGGTGAAAATCGCGAGAGACGCTGGCTACACCGCTGTCATTTCCGCTGACAGCATGAACATTGCCAGTGTGATCCCCCTGCAGCGTGCCGCTGGCGACGACATGGCGGTTATTTGTGGTGTTAAGCTGAATGTTGTCGACGATCCGACATACGAGCACCGCGCCCGCCTTGCGAAAGAGTCAGGGGGATGTATGGAATCATTGGTACGTGATCGCAGCTACTGCTTCACGGCACTGATAAAGAATGAGCAAGGTTATCGCGACGTGTGCGAACTGATGACCTTAGCCAACAAGCGCGAGCAATTCTACTTTGTCCCGCGTCTGGCGCTTGACCAGCTGGCGGCCGCATATGCCAAAGGCAACATCATCCTGCTGACGTCTGACATTGGCAGTGTATTCCAGCGCCAGGACTTCGCAAAGATTATCGGGACGCTGGTCACAGCTGGAGGACGCGATAACTTCTACAGCGTGGTTTATCCGCACCCTACCCCATTCTACGACCAGATTAACGTCCGGGCGATGAAAGTGGCGAGCGCACTGAAAATAGAGCCAGTGGCGTTCTACCCCGCTTATTACGAAGCGGTCGACGACGCTGACATTAAAGACATTGCGCACATGGTTACGAACAACATCAAAATCGACCAGCCGCATCGTCTGCGTATTCCCCACCAGCGAGATAACGCCGTTAATGGTCGCCGCCATCTCCTTGAAGCGCTGAAAGCCTTCTCCGTTCGAATGGATGTGCCGGTAACAGCTGCAATGGCCTCAACAACGCAGGACACCATTATTGAAGCCTGCACATGGCGCTGGCATGAATTGCCACCAGCACTGCCCAAGATGGCAGACGACGAGCCTGCAACGCTGATGAAGCTGGCTGTCGCGGGGCTGCGTAAGCGTCTTACTACCAAAGAGTTTGGCTACACACCACCGGCTTCTGAGCACCGTGTGTATGTTGATCGCCTGAAGTACGAAATGGACACACTGACCCGCCTGGGCTTCTGTGGTGACTTCCTGATCGTGCGCGACCTGATGAATCACAGCCGTGAAACTGGCATTCCTGTCGGGCCAGGTCGTGGTTCCTCTGCCGGTTCTCTGGTGGCGTGGTGTATAGGCATAACCAACGTCGATCCTATCCGTCACGGTCTTCTGTTTGAGCGTTTCATCAACCCTGAACGTCTCGACTTACCGGATGCGGATCTGGACTTCAGCCAGGCACGTCGTCATGAGGTGATCGAGTATCTGAATGAACGCTATGGCGAAGATTACGTTGCCGGTATTCCGAACTTCACCTATCTGGGCGCCGCTTCTGCGCTGCGTGACACTGCGCGTATTTACGGTGTCGACGCTGCGGATATGGCGGTATCCAAAGAGTTCAAGAATCTGGAAGACGATAGCCTGTCTCTGGAAGAGCTGCGCGAGCAACTGGCCAGCCTGGACAAATACGCCACGAAAAACCCGGAAGCGTTCAAAGCGGCGTGTAAGCTGCAAAGCCTGATGCGTGGTTTTGGTCGTCACGCTGCGGGGATGATCGTCGCTGGCGTTCCACTGGTAGAGCGCACGCCCGTCGAGCTGCGTGGCAATGCTCGCTGTATTGCGTTCGATAAACGTTACTGCGAGGCGATGGGGCTGATTAAGCTGGACGTTCTCGGTCTGGCCACACTGGATCTGCTGGATAGCGCGAAACGCTACATCAAAGAGAGTACCGGGGAAGACATCAATCTCGATGCTATCACACTGGACGATCGCAAGGTTCTGGATGGGTTCGCTGCAGGGTACACGCAGGGCGTATTCCAGCTGGAGTCCGGCCCCATGCGCAAGCTGCTTAAAGATCTGGGCGGTGGCATTGAACCAATGAGCTTCAAAACCGTTGTCGCCACGACCGCACTCTTCCGACCTGGCCCGATTCAATCCGGCATGTTGGACGACTATGTCTCGGTGGCCAAAGGCTTCATGGCTCCACAGTCGCTGCACCCGGTACTGGACGAACTTACCGCGGAAACCAACGGCGTGATTCTGTATCAGGAACAGACGATGAACGCGACACGATTGCTGGCCGGCTTCACGATGGCCGAAGCAGATGGTGTGCGTAAAGCGATCGGTAAAAAGGATATGGAAAAGATGAAGAGCATGGGCGAGAAGTTCGTCGTTCAGGCTCAAGCTGGTTGGATCGACGTTGAGATGGAAGACGGCACAACGCAGCGCATTCACCGCGCGGAACACTTCAAATGTGAGGACGGCGCACTGCGGACGGTCGAAGAAGCGCTGGAGGCAGGTGTGAAATTGCCTATGGCTGCTGTACGCGTTACAGGGTCACAACCCGGCTTGTCTGAGACGAAAGCTAAGGAGATCTGGGATGCCTTCGAGAAGAACGGTGCGTATCAGTTCAACAAATCACACTCCGTTGCCTACTCGCTGATCAGCTATCAGTCTATGTGGCTAAAAACGCATTACCCCGCTGAGTTCTTCGCAGCTGCGCTCACCATTTTGGGCGAGGATAAGCACCAGGGGCTGGTTAAGGATGCGCTGACCTATAGCATTCGCGTATTGCCACCAGACGTTAACGTGTCATCTAACCGAATTGAGATCCGCACGCTGGAAGACGGCAGCCAGGTACTGTATGCGCCCTTCTCTGCTGTGAAAGGCTGCTCTGAGAATGGTTGCCAGGCCATCATGAGAGCGAGAGAGAAAGTTGGCGGCAAATTCGAGTCACTTGAGCAATTTGAGGAAGCGGTCGAGAAGCGTGCGTGCAACAGCCGGGTACGCGAGTCACTGCAAAAAGTAGGTGCGTTCGCATCGATTGAGCCTGGCAGTCTGCCAGCGACAGATCCGGAACGACTGCGCGACCAGGCAGAGTTGATGGGCAATCTGGTGATCGACGCTGTAAAAGCCTCTCGACCGTTCGAGATGAACCCTAAGCGCTCTGCTGAAGTGAATGTACTGATGACTCGCATGGCGGCCGAAATGGGTCTGGGAGACGACCTGATCCGCCCAAGCATTGGCATTAAGCCGAAAATCATGGTCATTCTGGACAACGCGAACGGCAATGATGGGCGTACCGGTTACTTCATGGAGAACGGCTACGACGACTTTAAAGCGAAGTTGCTTACTGCAGGCGATCTGCGCATGGGCGATCTCTACGTCACCGGCGTGTGCAAAAAGGTGAAGGACAAAGAGAAGGACTACACCAAAGACGAGATCGGCCAGTTCACCGACTTTATGCGTGAAGAGATCAATCTGGTGCGTCCGACCTATGTGCTGACGTGTGGCAGCCGGGCGACGTCACTCTTCAACAACAAGAGCAAACCATCCGACCTGGTTGGACGCAAAGAGTATCTGCCAGAGCTGGATGTGACCGTTTTCTACGGATTTAACCCGAACATTTTGTACTTTCGCCCAGAAGAAGGCGAAAAGCTGGAAGCAATTCAGGCAGAGGTAGCGGAGACTATTAGCAAATGAATAAAGAGAACACCATGAACGAGGCACAGAAGATTGCACAAGCGCTGGCGGCTATCCCAGCGGATTTTCAGGATAAAGCTGTTGCGGCCACCATGCGGTCGCAGTTCTGGGAAATCATCGACTGCCCGGTCACGTTAGATCTGGCGCTGGCGTTCGCCGGGCTGGATGGTGCCGATAAAGTCAGTCGTCTGCGTAAATGTGCCAGAGCGCTGGCGCTTAAAACGCAAGATCCGAAGGCGTGCCAGTATCTGCTGGAGATCTACGAATCGGATAATCCAGAGGAACAGTTGGAGGCGTTCAAAGTGTTCCGCAATCGGCTGGTGCTGAAGGTGGCCAAAGAGTTTATGGAAGTGAACAAGATTGGCGATGTGAGACAGTACAGGCTGAAACGC
>OKEV01000333.1_pt1 | contig 9818 bp, 19 predicted proteins | sample 1611141 | NCBI WGS metagenome assembly OKEV01 (sample SAMN04436713, study PRJEB24849) | human gut metagenome | biome: human gut; feature: NICU; material: stool | host: Homo sapiens | place: USA: Saint Louis, MO | collected 2010-08-30
TTGTCATCATCCAGCAGCAGGCCACCGATAACGCTCTGCTCTGCTTCAAGGTTTTGTGGTACAGCCATGAAATCAGCGGTCATCACGATCCCCCTCGCGCACTTCGATGTAGAGCTTTTCGGTCAGGAACTTATCGAATTTCATGCGGCGCCAGGTCTTCCCGGATTTCTGGTCTGGTCGGTCTTCAAGCATCCAGCGGCAGTTTTGAGCGATATATCGCAGATAGCTTCTGAACCCGTCCATATCCATCGGCTTGCCGTCCAGGTTGCGGGCAATTTTGTTAGCCTTTCCCCAGAAGGTGCGGATCAGATTACGTCGCTCATCAGTGAGGCATCTCCATCCCCGGGCTTCAGGCAGTTCGTCTTTCAGGCATTGCCATACTTCATCGCATGACAAACGGGACTTTTTCTCTTCAGCGGGTTTCTGGTCATTTGCGACATACTTACTACCGTTAGGTAGTAAGTTATTTAATATATTGTTATCTGTGGACACTGGCTGGACATCGGCTGGACAAAAATTTGCCTGATATTCGTCATATTTGACCACTTTTAGAACAGTAAAACGGTTGTTCGATTTGGTGGTGATCATGCCCAGGTTCTGGAATTTACGGAGCAGTGATTTAACCCGATCCGCGGTCAACCCCGTTTCAATTGCCAGCGTGTTTCGCCCGGTAATGAACTCTCCGCGTTCGCAGATCACATCGCCGACATCAGTCGATACCAGTGTCTGTTCGTGATTAGCACGCAGGAGTAGATGAACCCACAAATGAGCCGCCTCAGCGTCCTTGTAGAACGGCACATCCATAATTTTACGGTGCAGCAAGGCAAACCCCTTACCGTCATTCGTGCGCGGTTTCTGGAGCCTTCTGGCCTCTCTGGCTTCGGCTAAATTAGATACGTTACCCACGACCACTCTCCTTACGTTTCAGTTCTTCCAGGATGGCGCGCATCTTCTCTGCCACAATCGGGTTAACCGAGCGGATGAAGCGGTCGCGGGTTATGTTTTTATGTACAGCGGTATGGTAATAGCGTGGATTTTTTGCCATTATTCCTCCTGCAATGAGTGCACACGATTTGCATCTGAAGGCCAGTTCTGTTGACGCAGACTGGCTTTCGCCATTTTTGATACTTCCCTTCACATAACCCCCAGCATCGACGTCACCATCGTCATCAACGGCCCTACCTGCTCCGGCATGAGGCGGAACAGCGACGCTATACCCTCGCTCACCTCTTTCAGCTTCTGATGCTCTGGAGCGTCCAGAAGCACTGCCTGCTTAGCTTCGGCACACTCTTTCATCGCAGAGGCGATCAGAGACATCGTGTCGTTCTGCGGCGCCAGGCGGTTGCGGTACTCCAGCGGCAGGACCGACATGATTGCTGGCGCCAGCTGGCGAATGTTGTTGGTGGCGTATTCGGTGTCGCCATCAATCCAGGGAATACCTTCTGCATCTGGCGGTGCGAGTCAGTCGGGATATCCAGACCGGTGCCGCCGGTTGACCGCCACTCTTCCACAATCAGCGCTGCGACAAATTCACGGCTGCGGCAATCAGCGGACCAGGCGCGAACTGCTACGCGGATCCCATCGATGTTTAACGCCGAGGAATCAGGCTCCCGGCGATTCTGGTAAATCATCGCCGTTGGCGAAAATTTGTTACCTTGTTGATACGCAAGTGAATGCATTGCTTTCCCTTTCGTTGTTAGGGCCGCCGTTAAGCGGCGTTGTTGCTGATTGGTGGAAAAACGTCATCAACGCTTACTGAAGCGCCATGCTTATTCAGAGCTGCAACAATCGCCCGGCACTGCTCAAGGCTTAAGCTGCGTTTATTTTTTTCGTAATGGCAAACCGCACCTGTCGACAGGTTCAGCTCTTCGGCAATCTGTCGCTGAGTCAAACCGATGTTTCTGCGGATTTTTCGGATATTGTTCATGTCGGGTCTCCTTTAAACAACTTAAATATACGTTTTGTATTCTTTGTTCGCAAGCAAAATATACGAATTGTGGCTCGCGCAAATATATACAACTTGTATCATTCGGGTATGACTATGAAATGGTACGACTTAGCTAAGACCCTGATGAAAAGTCAGGGCATCAATCAGGAACAGCTGGCGGAGCACCTCGGTATTACTAAAGGTGCGGTAAGCCATTGGCTGAACGCCCGGCGTGAGCCAAGCCTTTCCGAGATCGCAAAAATATTGCAGTTCCTTGGCAAAAAGAACTTCTCGGTAGGAGCTGGCGGCATGATCATTGACGACACGCTTAAGGGTGATGTGGAGTACGCTGGCCCCTACAATCCTGGTAACAAGTATCCAGTAATCAGCAGTGTCCAGGCTGGTTCATGGTGCGAAGCGGTTGAGCCATACACCCTAAAAGATATAGATCTGTGGCTTGAGTCGAATGCTCACATTCAGGGTGACGCGTTCTGGTTGCTCGTTGAGGGCGAGTCAATGACAGCCCCTACTGGCTTGAGCATACCTGAAGGAACCTATGTACTTTTCGACACCGGTAGAGATGCGGTAAATGGTAGCCTGGTAATTGCCAAACTATCTGAATCGAATGAAGCAACTTTCAAAAAGTTAGTCATCGACGGCGGACAAAAGTATCTCAAGGGCCTAAACCCTCAGTGGCCACTTGTACCTATCAACGGGAACTGCAAGATTATTGGCGTTGCTGTAGAAACAAAGCTAAGACTTATTTGAAAAGAAACAGTAAGGATGCTTATGAAAAACTCAATTTTGTTATCGCTTTTGCTGTGCTCAACATCTCTATTTGCCCAAGGCACGGCTTTGGTTGATCAAGCAAAAGCCGCCGTTATCGATAGCCTGAAGTCTCGTGAATCGACGAACAAGTGCGCAGAGTTTACGAGAGTAGCAGCTGATGATGAGACAAAGAAACCATTAGCCATAGCCACTTGTGATAACACCTTTGTTGTTGCAAACGGACTTACCTTTAGTGACGTCAAAGTAGTTGAATCAGAAAGTGGTAAAGCTGTCTGTGGTGTAGTTTCTGGGAAAACGCACATCAGCAAAATTGGAGCAAGGTTCGTATACGTTGAAAAAAGCAACACCGTAACAATCAAACCTTCTAAGCAGCCGGTAATGACAAGCTCTGCAGCTGGGGATTTTGGGCGCAACCAGGTAAAAATTGAAAATAAACAATATGATCTGGTATCTACAGCTCATTGCCAGTCTCCAGCAAACTAAACAGCCCGCTTTTCACTACTGCCTCCACGCCACCACTTTCTGACGGTGGCGCAATGCCGCCCTTCACTTCCCATTTCCGGCCCAACTTAACCTCCACCTCCTAAATGCGTAAGTGCGGGATAAATCCTCGCTCCCTCGTTTTTGGTTCCTAGCACCAAAGCACAAAAATAAATCACCTTACAATACAATTTGTTATCACAAACTCACCCTATAAATATACATTTCGTATTGCATGATAAGAATACGTTTTGTATATTCAATACATCGAAACGAAACATCGACAGCTGAGCGAAGTTAGCCAGCGGCGGACAGCAAGTCGCCTGCTTTTTAACAAAATGCAGATTTACAGCGTCAATGACCTGTTAAGACCCCTACACGTAAACGTGCAGTATCACCGGGTGCGATCCGGTCGGTGAGAGAGTATCCCCGCGCGAGAGCGATAACGGCGTGAGAACGGGCAACACTGGCAGAGAGTTGGCGCTGACCAATTCAGGGAATGTTTTGGGGTGTGGTGAAGCTCAACGGCGAGCTAGGGAATAGGCTTGCGGAAAAAATTCGCGATGAAAACCGCAAGGCGCGCGTAACCCAATCGGCAGCGCACCGATGGAAGCTGGTTCGACTCCAGCCACCACACCACCAAAGCATTTCTCCCGCATCAGCGGGTAACTACAGAGCCAACCTCAAGCACCGGGCGCCGATGCTTGGTGATGGTAATACTGCCATCTCAACCGCACAGGAGACGATGATCCTGTTCTGGTTGGATTGGAAAAGTCTTCTTGGCCCGCCAGCGCGCGGGCATTTTTTTGGAGGTTGCATGTTTGCTACTGACATCTCACTGAAATACGGCACTCATCAGCCAGAGACGATTCTGGAAACAATGCCGATTGAAGAAGCCTCCGAAATCATCAAGGAGAAGCTTCGTGATGAAGTGCGCCAGGAACTCGAGTGCGAGTATGGCGATCGCCTTTATGAGGCTGAAGAAGAGGCATCAAACTGGGAAAGCAGAGCTGATGACTATGAAAGCGATGCGACTTGCCTGGCTAAGGCCATAAGAGAGGCTTTTGAATCTGCCAACTTTGAAGATGCAAAGGTAATCCTCCAACGAGCGATGCACGACCACAAAGACTATTTCTGAAGACCCGCCACGGCGGGTTTTTTCATACCTCAGTCGCTTCACAGAGGCGGCTCAGTTATGAAACCGGCGGCCATCCACCGCCCATTAGCGCAGAAGTCTTTTTACGTTCAGCGGCCCGGCTTAAGGGCGGAGATGATTATGAGCATTAAATACGCATCAGTAGTAATTCAGTTGGAGGACGATCGCATAGTTCAGCGCCCGCTGACCATTGAGGAGAGACGCTTCATTCTCGCTATCCTGGAAGATGGCGGAAAGTTGAAGGTATCGCCTTGCACTGGCGTAGCGTTCCGCAAAGGGATCATTGAAGAGATTGATGGCGATTCCCGGGAGGCATCATGACAGTCACCCACAACGGCAAGCAGTACACCGCCAAAAAGCTCAACGATAACGAGTGGCAGTTGACATCGGTGTCGGCACCGCGGGACAAGCTGACTCTGAACCGCTGGCAGATGCATATCGCTGGCCTCCTGGAACAGGTTGAGGTGAAAGTATGATCAATCATCACCTGCTGCGCGCCGCGCAGAGCAAAGCAGCCATCGCCCTGTTTATCGGTGATGGCGCCATGTGGATGGCAGCCTACGACGAAATGAAGGTTGCCATCGGTTATCCGTGGCATCGGGGAAAGTCGAATCAGCGTGGAGGTGCGCATGCAATGGGTTAAATACTCTGAACGCAAGCCTGATTCCGCCGGTGTTTATATGTGGCGAATGGGCAGCCGAAAAGTTAAAGGTCTTACGGTTATTGCCCGGGCGAAATTTCGCCTTCGCGGTGCTGGTTACGAAGATGTTCTTTCACCTGAATTTGATCGTTGGGACGGATATTCGGTCATTGTGCCAGGCGAACTTCAATGGTCTGAAGATGATGGCTCGCTACCTGACATTTCTTTCGAAAATCTCCCTGACGCAACAGAGTGCCCATTTTGCAAACGACAGCCCGTAATTAAAGCGTTCGAAGGGGAGCGCGGCTGCAGGATTGGTCCTGAGCCATACATCCTCAATCAGTTCCAATTGAAGTGCTGCGGATGGATCGCCCCTGTTACCTTCGACTCACCAATTTCTGCCATAGAGTCCTGGAACTCAAAACTTTCTAAGTAACCACCCTATTCAACCGATCGGCCTGGCTCAATGCGGGCGGGATCTGCACATCCAAATTTCAGGAGAAACCATGAGCGAAGTAACGGACTTAACTGTAATCGAAATCAAGGCGGAGCAGGCGCCAGTGCTTTACGTAGCCGGTGGCCTTGATGCTTATCTCGAGCAAATCCGGCAGGCGGTAAACGAAGTGCCGGACCTGTCCACGAAGAAAGGCCGTGACCGTGTCGCTTCTCTGGCGGCGCAGGTGTCCCGCAGCAAGACGGCAATCGAAAAGCCGGGCCGTGAGTACCTGCAGCGCCTGAAAGAGGCTGTGCGTCCTGCTGAGGCCGAAATCAAGCGTTTCGTTGATGCCTGTGACGAGTTGCGCGATGCCACCCGCCGCCCTCTAACCGAATGGGAAGCCGAGCAGGAGCGCATCAAGGCTGAAGAAGCCATGAACGCGCTGCACGCCGAAGCTCTGGAAATGAACATCAAGTTCGATCAGGAACTGGCTGCCAAGATCGAAGCAGACCATGAAATGGCTCTGCTGATGAATAAGGATTTTGACCGTGACCGCGAAGAGCAGCGTCGCCTGGCGGAACAGGCTCAGCGTGAACGTGACGAGCGGCTGAAGCAGGAAGCGGCTGAACAGGCACGCCGCGATGCCGAAGCGAAGCACAAAGCAGAGATTGAAGCCGCAGCGCGCCGTGAAGCCGAAGAGAAAGCCCGCGCTGAACTGGCGGAACGCCAGCGCATTGAAGCGGAACAGGGTGCGGCACGCGAGAAGCAGGAAGCAGAAGCCCGGGCGGAACGCGAAAAGGCCGCGGCGGTTGAGGCTGAGCGTCTGAAAGCAAAACAGGCCGAAGCAGCCCGTTTGGCTGAAGAGAAGCGCATCGCTGATGAGAAGGCAAAACGTGAAGCCGACGTGAAGCACCGCAAAACGGTCGGCACCAACATCGTTAACGCGCTCACCAGCCACACCAGCTTAACCCGCGAGCAGGCTATCGAAGTGCTTACCGCTCTGAAAGATGACCTGATCCCCTGCACGAAAATTCATTACTGAGGTGAATCATGAATATCACATGCGAGTGCGTGGACATGCGCACATCCGTCGGCCCCCACAACACCATCAAAGTTGAGATGGAAGGCGTTGTGCTGGCCGGCACCGTTAAAACCCGTGACGTCCTCCCCCAGCTCGACGGCGCAGAAGTCATTGAGTGGCTGGCTGAGCAGGGTTACATCATCACTCATCAGGAGCGCGCAGCATGACGGCCGCAGAACGGTGGGATGAAGAGTCATTCCTGCGCCTTATGCGCGACGTATTGCCGGAAAATCCGGATGGTGATGACGAGCCAGTTAACCTGGCCGCCGAGCGGCAGAACCCGGTCATTAGCTGGGATGAGTTTGCGGGGAATTACACATGAACCTTGATGATTTAGATGCGCCATTTGCCAGTGAGGATATTGAGTGGCGCATTCAGCAGGCGGGAAAAAACAATAACGGCATCTGGGCCAAGGTGCTGGCCTACGTTACCAACCGCGCAATCATGAAGCGGCTGGATGAAGTCTGCGGAAAGGCTGGGTGGCGCAACGAATACCGCGATATTCCGAACAATGGCGGCGTTGAATGCGGTATTTCCATCAAGGTTGAAGGTGAGTGGATCACCAAGTGGGACGCCGCAGAAAACACACAGGTGGAAGCTGTGAAAGGTGGCCGTTCTGGTGCCATGAAGCGAGCTGCCGTCCAGTGGGGGATCGGTCGTTACCTCTACAACCTGGAAGAAGGTTTCGCTGTGGTTTCTGCAACGCGCTCCCCGGGGTTTCAGTATGCCAAATCCAAAGAGGTTGGCGTGTTCTATTGGAAAGCTCCCGCGCTCCCTGCCTGGGCACTGCCATCAGGAACACCAACCGAGCAGTGCCAGCAGGCTCATGATTGCACAGATCAGGGAGAACTGGCACCGCAGTCAGTGGATGCGGACAAAATCCTCGCCGAATTCTCTGACTACGCCAACTCGGAAAATGATAGCGATCAGCTTAAGCATCGTTATGAAGAAACATGGAAATTGCTGAACGGCTTTGCTGAGCACCAGGGCAAATGCAAAGACGTTACTGGCATTCGACTAAAAGAACTTAAACAGGCGGCTTAAATGGCAAAGGGCATCAACAAAGTGATCCTCGTCGGCAACCTCGGGCAAGACCCCGAGGTCCGTTATCTTCCCTCCGGCGGCGCAGTGTGCAGCCTTACACTGGCGACATCGGAGTCATGGCGAGATAAAGCCACTGGCGAGCTCAAAGAGCAAACGGAATGGCACCGCGTCGTTCTGTTCGGAAAACTGGCAGAAGTGGCCGGTGAATACCTGCGCAAAGGTTCTCAGGTCTATATCGAGGGGCAACTGCGCACCCGCAAATGGACAGATCAGGCAGGTACCGAGAAGTACACCACTGAGGTAGTGGTAAACGTCGGCGGCACAATGCAGATGCTTGGTGGCCGTCAGGGCGGTGGAGCGGCACCGGCAGGTGGCAGCCCGGCGCAGGGCGGGAATCAGTTCAGCGGCGGCGCACAGTCTCGCGCACAGCAGCACTCGACACCCGCCCAATCTAACGAACCGCCAATGGACTTCGACGACGATATACCTTTTTAAAACCGGCGGCGAAGATGGTTATTGTCGTAACCACCTCAGAGCGAGATGAGGCGACAGGTCAGAATCGGCTAATCGCATCTCATGGAGTTGAGGAGGAAACCGGAAAGAAGGTGATCCTCCCGCCAGAGCACCCATCAGACATCGGAGCGCAGTTCAATACTGACCTGCAATCCTGGGTTATCCAACCTTAAATTCAGGAAACAAACATGCAATCACCTCCTCAAGGGGCGGGATACTTTCGTGCGCCCAAAAAACTGGAAACAAAGGAGCAGGTCATCGCTCGGGTCTGCGCTTACCTTGAGGAGAGCCTGGGTAAGCAGCGGGTTGAGAACCGGACTTCAGAAGAGATTCAGCAGGCGGAGGATGATTACTGGACCGAGAAGCTTCTTCGTCGCTACGAGGCCAAGCTATGGCACGACAACTTCATGGCCTCTTTCCAGCCTCAATACGAAGCCTGTGGACCTAAACTCCCCTCTCGCACTCGCTATGGGCAAATTGATTATTTCGGCCGCGGCGGCGCGGTAAGGAGTGAATGATGACTCACGCTCACGACGACATCAGGGTTGGCACACTGTGCATTCCCTTCATTGGTAACGGCTGGCTAATGCCATGGGGTGAAGTGGTCAGCAATCCATTAAAGGCGCAGCGGCTCGCTGAGGAATATCGGGAAAGGCAGGAGGCGGCATGAGCGAAGAATATGTCAGCGAACTTGAGCTGGGTAAGTGCGGAGAATATTACGCAATTTTTAAGCTGGCCAAGCAGGGTTTTGTTTGTTTCCCATCAGACCAGGGGTTGCCATACGACATTGTGGTTGAGGCCAACGGTAGGCTCCTTAAGGGGCAGGTTCGCTCGACGCTGAAAATGCGCGATTACGGCAAATCAAAAAGTGTTTACCGGTTCGGAACGAGAACGGGGAAAGGTTATGGGCGCGCGGCATCACTTAGGACATGCGACTTCTACGCCTTCGTTGTCATCGATGAAGAGAAGATAGCATTCATGTCTACGGATGAACTGGCCAGCACAAAAAACCCAGGAACGCTTATCCAGACGATGGAGTTTAGATCTTCTAGCGGTATTTACCCGGGGAGAATTTATTCCAACGGAACGCAAAGGATGCTTGATTATTCACGGAACATTGAGAGTTACGAAGATTTCAACCGCGTCGTTTCTCTGATGGGAGGAAGAAGATGCCGAATCAAAAATACAGCTTAATAATGGCTGATCCACCCTGGTCTTACGGCAACACAATCAGTAACGGCGCCGCCGCCGATCACTACTCCACCATGAAGCTAATCGACATCAAGCGCCTGCCAGTGTGGGAACTTGCCGCCGAAAACGCTGTGCTGGCGATGTGGTACACCGGCACGCATAACCAGGAGGCTATAGAACTGGCCGAGGCCTGGGGCTTTACCGTTCGCACGATGAAAGGCTTTACCTGGGTGAAGCTGAATCAGAACGCGGAATTGCGCATCAACAAGGCGCTGGCCGAGGGTGAAATCACCGACTTTTACGACTTCCTCGATCTGCTTAACGCCGAGACGCGCATGAACGGCGGCAATCACACCCGGGCCAATACAGAAGACCTGTTGATTGCCACCCGCGGCGCCGGGCTGGAACGAAAGCACGCAGGGATTAAGCAGGTGGTATACAGCCCGCTCGGCGCGCACAGCGAAAAGCCGTGGGAAGTTCGCCACCGGCTGGAGCTGCTTTACGGCGATGTGCCGCGCATTGAATTATTCAGCCGCAGCGCGGCGCCAGGCTGGCATCACT
>OKEV01000346.1_pt1 | contig 8961 bp, 2 predicted proteins | sample 1611141 | NCBI WGS metagenome assembly OKEV01 (sample SAMN04436713, study PRJEB24849) | human gut metagenome | biome: human gut; feature: NICU; material: stool | host: Homo sapiens | place: USA: Saint Louis, MO | collected 2010-08-30
ACTTTGGCGGGTTCATTGGAGCAACGCGTTATGGGTAATAGAGCTTTCCCTGAGCTTGGTTCGGACGTTATGCAGGAAATCTATCTGACAGCCATCAAACGCTACCCGAACGAAGCGTGTGGCTTTCTGGTGCGTACCACTGGCGAGAAATATCGCTTCATGGAAGCCCGGAACGTGTCGGAAAACCCGGAAAACACGTTTGTTATGCACGCTGACGACATTATCGCAGCGGAAGATGCGGGATACGTGGTTGCCATCTGGCACTCCCACACTGACGAATCAGCTGAAGCGTCATACGCCGACCGCGCCGGATGCGAGGCAACGGAAGTTCCGTGGCTGATTCTGGCTGTTAGGAAGAATGTCGAGGGCGATGCGCCATTTCACTTCAGTGAGATGAATGTGATCACCCCAGACGGCTTTGAGATGCCTTATCTGGGGCGGCCCTATGTGTTTGGTGTCTTCGACTGCTGGATGCTGTGCCGCGACTACCTGAAGCGTGAGTTCAACGTCGAGTTGAATCCAAACCCGCACCTGCATATTCCATCGTGGTACACGGGCGATACCGACATTCTCGACCAGAACTACCGCAATGAAGGGCTTGTTCGTCTGGCGCCGGGGACGGAACCCCAGCGTGGTGACGTCTTCTTCATTCAGTACGGAAAGATGCCTGACCACTGCGCGGTGTACATCGGAGACGGAATGATCCTGCACCACCAGATCGACCGTCTGAGCTGTCGCGCTTATTACGGTGGCATGTACCAGAAACACACGACGCACCACCTGCGTCACAGAGACTTACTCAAGGGAGATGAAACGTGTCTGAGTTAGTTCATGTGCAATTTGGTGGCCCGATGGCCAGACATTTCGGCCGCCACTGGCATTTAAAAGTGCGCAACACCAAACAGGCGTTGGATTTGGTCGAAGCCAATCGTCCGGGCTTAAAAGCATGGATGAAGCGCAACATGAAGACCTACGACAGTTACCACATCCAGATCACCAATAAGCAGGGACACAAGTGGTCGGTTGATGAGAGCGAGTTTCAAATGATGGGGCAGTCCGACAACATCGCGAAGATCCGCATCACACCGGTTCCTCGCGGTAGTGGCGGTAAGGCTTTTGGTTGGTTCCAGACAGTCGTAGGGGCACTCGTCATGGTTGCCTCATTCTGGTTCCCAGCGCTGGCCCCGCTCGGCTTGTCGCTAATGATGGGCGGTATTTCGCAGCTAATTTCGCCCCAGGCGACCAATGACAGCGTAAGGCAGGCAGATAACTCGAACTCGTTTTATTTCGACGGGCCACAAAACACCACTAACCAGGGCAACCCGGTTCAGCTCATTTATGGCGAGGAAATTCTGGTCGGCTCACAGGTTGTGAGTTCTTCGATCACCATCGACCAGCTTTAGTAAGAAGGGAAATTTTTGAACATGGAACAGTTCAAGAAGAAGAGACTGCCTCTCCTGATTGCAGGTGCTGGCGGTAAGAAAAGCAGTGGCTCCAGCCGCACGCCGGTTGAAGCCGACGATACCGTAAACTCGCGTGCTATGGCGTCCATCCTCGACCTGCTCGGGGAGGGTGTCATTGGCGGGCTGGTGGATGGCGCAAAGTCGATCTTCGTTGATGATCTGCCAATCCTTAACGAAGACGGGTCTCCAAACTTTAGCGGTATCACGTGGGACTTCCGCGATGGTTCACAAGACCAGACGCCGATGTCCGGGTTCGATTTCGTTGAAACGCCGAAGTCAGTCAACATCCAGCTGAAAAGAATGCACGACGTTACGATTGCCATCGATAACGATGAGGCAGACCGTGTCCGCGTCATTCTGAAGTTCCCGTCTCTGCGTAGCATTGACAAAAAGACCGGTGATACCAACGGTACGACCGTGAAGTACAAATTCCAGATTGCCAATGGCGATAATGCCTTCAAGGACGCCATCGCAGAAGGGGAGAGCACTTCCGAAATTACGCTGACGGCAAAAAAGACGGGCGTCTACTACCGCAGCTATGAGCTAAAACTGCCCAAGCCAGGTCGTGCCTACAAGGTTCGCGTGCTTCGTCTGACCGATGACAGCAACACTCAGTACATCTTTAACGATACGTGGGTGGACTCTGTCGGTGAGATTGTTGATACGCCGATGAACTACCCGAACTCCGCGCTGGTCGGCCTCAAGGTCAACTCAGAGCAGTTCGGCAGCTCGATGCCGTCTCGTTCGTATCTGGTGCGTGGCCTTAAGATCCGCATCCCGTCCAACTACGACGAGCACACAAACACCTATATCGGCGTATGGGATGGCACATTCAAGCTGTTGTCATCTTCCAACCCTGCCTGGATTCTCTTCGACCTGCTTACCAACGCCCGTTATGGCCTGGGGCAGTACGTTTCTGAGTCCATGATTGACCTCGGGCAGATCTACCAGATTGGGCGCTACTGCGACGAAGAGATTGACGATGGTTTCGGTGGCAAAGAGAAGCGCTTCGCTATCAACACCCAGATCACCAGCCGTCAGGACGCGTACCGACTGATTCAGGATATCGCTGGCGCCTTCCGCGGAATGGTCTTCTGGGCTGGCGGCATGGTTAACGTCATGCAGGATAGTCCGTCAGATCCGGTCATGATGTTCACCAACGCGAACGTCAAAGATGGCATGTTCAGTTACAAGGGATCTGCGCGTAAAGACCGTCCTTCAGTGGCTCTTGTGACCTACAACAACAAGGAAGACGGCTACAAGCAGAACATCGAGTACGTCGAAGACCAGGAGGCGATGCGTCGTTATGGCGAGCGCAAAACCGAAGTGGTTGCGTTTGGCTGTACCAGCCGTGGCCAGGCGCATCGTGTCGGTCTGTGGCTGCTGTATACCGCACGCATGGAGTCCGACGTTATCAGCTTTACGGCAGGGCTGGATGCTTCTTTCCTGATGCCGGGCGAAACGGTGCTGATTCAGAACAAATACCGTGCTGGTAAACGCAACTCTGGCCGCATTGTGGCGTTCACAAAGAACAGCATCACTCTCGACGCACCGGTTACGCTGAATAAGGCTGGTAGCTACATCCGGATCTTGAATCAGGAAGGAGAAATCGTTGAGCGCGATATTCTTGAGACCGGGGAAGACATTACCAAAGTGACCTTCTCCAAAGCGCTCAATTCTGGTGATATGCCGGTTATGAATGGCGTCTGGACGATTACCGAGCCAGATCTGGAACCAATGCGCGTGCGTGTTATCAACGTTGCCCAGGGCGAGGCTCAGGGGACGTTTGACGTTACCGTTGTCCAGAATAACGCATCGAAGTACGAAGCCATCGACAACGTCGCGACGCTGATCCCCGAGAACAACACCGTTCTCGACCCGACTTATTCGAAGCCGACCAACCTGCAGGTGACGGAAGGGACGTATATCTCCAGTCCGGGCAACCTCTCAATCAAGCTCGTTGCCACCTGGGAAGGTAAGTCTGCGGAATATTGGATCAGCTGGCGTCGTTCCGATGAGAACAACGTCTCTAACTGGCAGTCCGCACGCGTTACCGAAGAGCAGTTCGAGATCCTCAATATTGCCGAGAATGGTCAGTACGACATTCAGCTCTATGCGGTTTCGTTCAGCGGCAAGAAGACGGATATCATCAGCACCGTTTATCAGGTGAAAGGTACGATGACGCCGCCAGGCTCTCCTACCTCTCTGACGGCCGTGGGTGACTACCGCAACGTGATTCTGAATTGGGTCAACCCGGACTCAATCGACCTCGATCACATCAACGTGTACGCCTCCCAGACCAACGATCTGGAAACGGCAAAGTTGATTGCAGAGGCTGCCAGCACCACGTTCACCCATGCCGGTCTTGGGGATAGCGAGACCTGGTACTATTGGGTTCGCGCGGTGAACAAGCGTGGCATGTTAAGCCCGCCGAACTCCAATCTGGGTACGGAAGCGATGACGCGAGACGTCCTCTCATTCCTTACCGGGAAGATCACCTCTTCCGAGCTGGGACAGGAGCTGCTGGAGGAAATCGACTCTAAAGCCTCTCAGGATGCGGTCGACGCCATCAACAAACAGATGGAAGAAAGCCTGAAAGAGCTTGATCAGTCCGTTACCGATCTGGACAGCAAACTGGAAGACACCAGCGGTCGGCTTGAACAGGCCCAGAACGACCTCAAAAATGAAGTCTCTGGCACGCTGGACAAGGTCAACGACGCGCTGCAACAGGTTGAGGACTCTAATGCGGCTCTGGTTGAGTTGCAGGAGACCGTTTCCGAGCAGGGCAAAGCCGTTGCAGGTGCTGTGGAAGCGGCACACGCTGCGCTCGACAATGCTTCCGCGCTGATTGCTGAAGAGCGTGAAGCCCGTGTCGAAGGCGATAAGGCAAATGCCAAACAGATTGAGGCAATGAAATCCTCCGTCGATGACAGCGTTGCCGCCGTCGAAGAGATGAAAAAGACCGTTGCCGAAGTCGAACGCGCCAGCGCGGAAGTATCGACCAATATCGAGGCTCTGGCCAAAACCAATATTGACCTCGCTCTGCGTCAGGATGAAGACCAGCACAAGCAAATGGTCAATAACGCGAAGATCGCCACCACTCAGAAGACGTTTGCCGACGATATGTCTGCAATGGCCTCAAAAGTGGAAGAGATCCGCGCAGAAATTGGTGAGGACATCCGGGCATCGATTCTGGAAGAGACAACGGCTCGCGTAGAGGCTGATAAGGCGATCGCAACACAAATCACCAAGTTGGAAGCCCAGATCAATGATGATATTTCTGCGGCCATTGTTTCTGAGCAGGAGGCCAGAGCCACTGCGGATGAATCCCTGTCCAGGCAGATTACGTCACTGCAGGCGAAGGTAGAAGGTGACATTAGTGCGGCTCTTACCGAAGAGCAGATCGCCCGAGCTTCGGGGGATGAGGCATTATCCAAACAGATTACCAGCCTCAAGGCCCAGACGGGTGAGGATATTAAGGCGGCAGTTGCCAGTGAAACGAAAGCGCGTACTGACGCAGATAGCGCACTGGCAACTCAGATCAGCACGTTAAAGGCCCAGACTGCGCAGGACATCAAAGCAGCGGTTGCTACTGAGACTAAAGCTCGTACCGATGCCGATTCGGCGCTGGCCGGGCAGATCACAAGCCTGAAAGCCCAGACTGGCAAGGATATTAATGCAGCAGTTACGTCCGAGGCGAACGCCAGGGCAAATGCTGATGGGGCGTTGGGATCACGTATCGATACGCTAAAAGCCTCTGTTGACGGTAACTCTGCAACGATTAAACAACAGGCGACAGCTATTGCGGACACCAATAAAAAAGTCTCTACAGCCTGGACGCTTAAGATGGAGACATCGACAAGCGGTGGGCAGAAGTATGTTGCCGGCATTGCGTTGGGGATCGACAGCACTGGTCTGTCTCAATTCCTTGTTCAAGCCGACCGTTTTGGATTGGTGAACTCAGTGAATGGAAAGGTTACAACGCCTTTCGTCATTGAAGACGGTGTGGCATATATGAGCGGAGCTTGGATACAAAATGGCACTATCGATAATGCAAAAATAGGGCAGTTCATTCAGTCTAACGACTTTCAAAGCGGTGTCAGAGGATGGAATATAAACAAAAATGGCTCTTCTGAATTTCAGAACATCAAAGCCAGAGGGGAGATTATTGCAACAACGGGAAGGATGAGTAATGTCGTAATTGATGAGACATGTACTGTTAAAAAGCTATTCGCTGAAAACATCTATGGAGACATTATTACAGCATCATCCAATTTGACCGATAAGGTTTGGGGAAATACAACTGGCACTAGCTCGGGTACGCGTTACCCAATTGCAACCATACATGGTGCACCTTTCGAAAGAGTTTTTTTATTTTTAGGGACAACTGCTGCGCATACCCTTTGGCGACAGAACGTCACAATTAGATGTGATGAGTCGATCGTTTTCCAATATGACACAGGAAACGATGGTTCAAGTGGCGATTCTACAAAAAAATGGAATAACTTGTTATTAAGGATACCGGCTTCGTCGTATGGCGCGACCCAAAATCTGACAGTTCAGTTTCCAAACAGGGGCGATAGAGGATATCTCCAGTTCACCGGAATTCTAATGCTATATAAAATTTCTGGTTCGGTGACAATTCATTAATTACAATGATAGGTATGTACTTACTTATGTGGGCGGGAATGCCCGCACTTTCAAGGAGCGAATATGTGGTACAGGGAAGGTACTATCACATTTACAAAGGGAAGTGACACACTTGAGGGCACTGGTACGTTTTGGAACGTCACAGCCAATGGTGTATTGCCGGGTATGATTGTCATCGGACCCGATAACAGGCTGTACGAAATTAAGCGCGTGCTAAATGACACCCGCTTGACACTCATGGAGCAGTACACTGGTGAGACCCAGAATGAGGTCCCATGCCGGATCATCACTACCTATGAAGGCGATCTGACCCAGTTCAGCGCCCGCTTTACAGCATTGATGACCCGAATGTCAGCCGACTCGAAGACAATGAGAAGCTGGTTAACTGCCATTGATGAAGTGACACTCGAACGCGAGGATGGTACTGAGGTAACGGTTAAATCGCTTACCCAAATCGTCGATGAGCATAACGCAAACCAGAAATGGTATACGGATAACGCCGACGTTATCAATGCCGCTGGCGACAAGGCCAGGGAAGCTGCTGCCAGTGCCGCGGCCGCTGCGGAAAGCGCCAATACAGCGTCTACCAAAGCCACCGAAGCAAGCCAGAGTGCTGCCGCAGCTGCTGCATCAGAAAACGCTGCCGGTGCAAGCGCTTCCGCTGCCAAAACGTCTGAAACCAATGCTGAGAGCTTCAAGGTAGAAGCTGCTGCGTCTGCCGCGACAGCGTCTACCAAAGCGACTGAAGCGGGAGAATCAGCCACGAGTGCCGCGGCATCCAAAGATGCGGCGAAAGCATCTGAAACTCAGGCTGCGACCAGCGCGTCCGAAGCCTCTGCTTCAGCGTCTGCTGCGTCTGACTCTGCTGCTGCTGCCAAAACCTCTGAAACCAATGCCTCTGCCTCAGAGCAGGCCGCCGCTGGCAGTGCAGCTGATGCGCTGGCCTCAAAAAATGCGGCTAAGGAATCAGAAACCCATGCTGCTTCGAGCGCCGGTGAGTCGGCGGCAAGTGCTGCGGCTGCCAAAACGTCAGAAACCAACGCCGACGCATCACAGAAGGCTGCTGCTGCCAGCGAGTCAGCTGCCGCATCCAGCGCGAACGCCGCTTCCGAAAGCGCCACCGCTGCAGGTGAGTCTGCTGACGCCGCTTTAGCGAGTAAAAATGCTGCTGCGTCCAGCGAACAGAAGGCAAAAACTTCGGAGACCAATGCAAAGGCGTCCGAGACAGCTGCATCGGAGAGCGCAACGGCTGCCGAAGCATCAAAAGCGGCTGCCCAGAACTCAGAAGCCCACGCAGTGGAAAGTGCCGCTGCCGCAGCTGGCAGTGCTGATGCTGCGAGCAAATCCGCTACCGCGGCTGCCGATTCGGCTACAACTGCAACAGAGAAGGCCAACGTTGCCAGTGAACAGGCGACAGCTTCTGAGGCATCTGCCGCAGCCGCCAAAACCTCTGAAACCAACGCGAAGTCTGCTGAGACCGCCGCTGAAGGATCTGCAACAGCTGCTGCCAAATCCGCAGGTGAGGCTGCTGCTTCCGCAACGACTGCGACCGAAGCGATGGCAGTGGCTGAAGCTAAAGCCAAAGAAGCCTCTGACTCTGCTGCTCTGGCATCCACGAAAGCAACTGAGGCGACCGATGCGGCTGCCGGGGCGAAAACTTCTGAACTGAATGCCAAAGAATCAGAAACGAAGGCTTATGAGTACGCCCAGAACGCCCAGGCCAGTGTTGCCAGTGTGAAATGGAAAGGGACTTCGGCTGAAATGGACATGGCTACCGATGCGCCGAAGTGGGTGAAAGTGTCCACGGCACGTATGCCACAGTCGACCAGCACCGTATACATCGAAGTGATCGGCGGGGCAGGGTACGAAGCCGGGCAGCCAGGGCTTGCTGCAATGGCCGATATTGTGCTGCGAACTGCTGCAGGCGATCCGAAATCGTTGAATGCGGTCGCTTATCGCACTATGGATTCGGCTGTGTTGACTGTAGCTACCGTTAACACGACTGACGATAATTACGACATTTACCTCAAAGCCGGTGCTGGCTCTCAGAAGCTGGTCGTCAACCTGCAATCTGCCGGTGCTGTGGTCGAAACTCTGGAAGTACTTGAGGTTGTGGATACGCTGCCTGAAGACGCTGTAGAAGGGACTGTCTACCATCGCGTCATTTCTGATCAGGATGGCTCCATTACCGGTTCGCTGGTGGGTAATGCCAGCACTGCGACCGTACTTCAAACCGCTCGCCATATTGGTGGTGTTAGTTTTGATGGCTCTACCGATATCAATCTGCCTGGTGTAAATATTCAGGGTAATCAGAACACCACTGGTAATGCCGCCACTGCAACCAAACTGCAAACGCCACGGACAATTAACAGTGTAACGTTCGATGGCTCTGCCAACATTACCATCCCGACACTGGTGTCTCGTGGGCGCATTAGCGCACTGGAGGGGAATGTTCAGGGCGCAATGCCAGGCATTCAGATGTACGAAGCCTATAACAATGGCTATCCGACAAGCTACGGCAACATCCTGCATATGAAAGGCGCACAAGCAAGTGGTGAGGGCGAGCTGCTTGTTGGCTGGAGTGGGTCAGATGGCGCTCATGCGCCGGTTTATATTCGTTCTCGCCGTGATACAGTGGGAGCGAACTGGTCTGGTTGGGCACAGGTTTACACCACAGCACACAAGCCTACAGCCCGAGATGTCGGCGCAATGTCCACTACTACGCTTTCATTTAACGGCGGGGCTGGTTGGTTCAAAATTGCTACTGTAACCATGCCGCAAAGTACCTGTGTGGTGATGATTCGTATGATTGGAGGGGCTGGTTACAACACCGGAACCTTTGATCAGG
>OKEV01000349.1_pt1 | contig 8888 bp, 9 predicted proteins | sample 1611141 | NCBI WGS metagenome assembly OKEV01 (sample SAMN04436713, study PRJEB24849) | human gut metagenome | biome: human gut; feature: NICU; material: stool | host: Homo sapiens | place: USA: Saint Louis, MO | collected 2010-08-30
ACTTCATTAACCCGCTGGTGAATATTGTGCTGGGGATGATTTTCCTCGGCGAGCGCTTCCGACGTATGCAGTGGGTGGCCGTCATTCTGGCCTTCTGCGGCGTGATGGTACAGCTCTGGACCTTCGGCTCGTTGCCGATTATTGCCCTTGGCCTGGCGTTCAGCTTTGCCTTTTATGGCCTGGTGCGTAAGAAGATAGCTGTCGAAGCACAAACCGGCATGCTGTTTGAAACCCTGTGGCTGCTGCCGGTTGCGGCGATTTATCTTTTCGGCATCGCCGACAGCCCGACCAGCCATATGGGCAGCAACCCGTGGTCGCTGAATCTGATGCTGATGGCGGCAGGTGTGGTAACGACGATCCCACTGCTGTGCTTCACCGGTGCGGCGACGCGCCTGCGTCTCTCCACCCTGGGCTTCTTCCAGTATATTGGCCCGACGCCGATGTTCCTGCTGGCGGTGGTGTTTTACGGTGAAGTGCCGGGTGCGGATAAAATGGTGACGTTCGCCTTTATCTGGGTGGCGCTGGCGATTTTTGTCGCCGATGCGATTTACACCCAGCGCAGGGCCCGCAAAGGAATGTAGGTGTTTTGTAGGGCGGGTAAGCGCAGCGCTACCCGGCAAACATGACGGCTACGTTGTTGAACCCGGGTTTGTAATACAGGAGACGCTATGGAGTGGCGGGTTACCGATGTTGTCGAGTTAGCGGCCGCGCAGCGCTACGCGCTTACCCTGTGTGCTGAGCAGTTAAAGCTGGTGGCGGTCATCGCCTCTTCAGCACCTGTAACTGCGGGCGATAGGCTTTATCCCGTGCAGGATGCAAAATATCTGATTAATAAAGACGAACATAAAGTCGTTAAGATTATCAGCGCTGCTGCATTTACCCCTTTGCGCTGGAAATCGTTACAAACACCATGCGGTTTAAAAAAGCAATAAATGGCACGTTTCATTGTAGGCCCGTGCAAGCGTAGCGCCGCCGGGCAAAACTCACTCACCTCCGGTTACGGTAACTCACCGTAACCTGATTACTCAGCACCGTTAACGGGGCGTCAAGACGCCCGCCCGCGACAGAATAATACTCAAAACGAAAAGGTCCGCCTGCCGGCATACCGGCAGGCAGAGGCTGCTCGCCGGAAAAACCGGACAGCGGCAGGCAGCGTGCCGCGCTGCACAGGCGAATGCGAAACCCCGGCGGGGTCAGCCCATGGGTCGCGATTTTCCAGTGTACGCGGGAGGCCACGGCCCCCGCGGGCAGGGGAGAGGGGCTTTGCACCGGTTTGCTCTTCAGCACCTGCTGGCCCCGCGTCATCGTGCCGCCAAAGCTGCTGCTGCTCCAGGAGCCGTCCGCCGCCATGACCAGCGGCGAGATCAGAAGCAGTCCGGGCACCCATTGCTTCATCCTTTACCCCCAATCAGATAGGTCATCCGCACGTTGCGCTGGGTATTAATCTCCTGGCTCGAAAGCACCGCCAGCTGCGGGAAGATGCGGCGCAGGTAGCGCGACAGCATCAGGCGCAGGGCCGGGTTCACCAGCAGCACCGGCGGTGCGCCTAAGCCTTCCTGGTGCTGCAGCGCCTGTTCGGTCTGCTTCATCAGGTTTTCGGCAATGCCCGGTTCAATCGCGCTGCCGCTCTGGGTCGCCTGGACCAGCAGCTGCTCCAGGGAGAGGTCCAGACCAATCAGCTGAATATCGTCCTCCCCCGGGAACCACTGCTGGGTGATCGCCCTGGAAAGACGCGCCCGCACGCGGGTGGTCAGCTCATCGGCATCGCTCTGGGCGGTGGCAAACTCCGCCAGCGTATCGATGATGGTGCGCATATCGCGGATCGGCACGCGCTCGGCCAGCAGGTTCTGCAGCACCTTGTGCAGCGTGGTCAGGCTGATGACCGCCGGAATGAGATCCTCCACCAGTTTCGGTGAGTGTTTGGTGATCTGGTCGAGCAGTTGCTGCGCCTCCTGACGGCCAAACAGCTCCTCGGTATGGGTGGAGATCAGATGGTTGAGGTGCGTTGCCACCACCGAACTCGGGTCAACCACCGTGTAGCCGAGCGTCTGCGCCAGTTCGCGATGCACTTCGTCAATCCACAGGGCGGGCAGGCCAAAGGTCGGCTCGGTACACGGGGTGCCGGGGACTTCGCCCTCTGCGCAGCCGGGGTTGATCGCCATCCAGCGATCCGGTTGCACGTCGCCTGAACCAATGGTGACCCCTTTAAGCAGAATGCGGTAGTGCGTCGGGGCCAGATCCAGGTTGTCACGAATATGCACGGCAGGGGGGAGGAAGCCCATCTGCTGGGCGAACTTCTTGCGAATGCCGCGCACGCGGGTCAGCAGCTGGCCCTGCTGCTCGTGATCCACCATCGGGATCAGGCGATAGCCCACTTCCAGACCCAGGGTATCTTCCATTTGTACGTCAGACCAGGTGGCTTCGTGCACCTGCGCCACCTCGGCTTCCGCCGCGTCGGCGTCGGCCTGCGCGCCACCGGCTTTTTTCGCGTCGCCTTCACGGCCGCGTAGCCACCAGGCGACACCCAGCAGCGTGGCGGTAAACAGCAGGAAGACGAAGTTTGGCATACCGGGGATCAGCCCCAGCAGACCAATTACGCCCGCCGCCAGCACAATCACGCGCGGAGAGGTGAACAGCTGGCCCACCATCTGCTCGCCCACATCCTGATCGTTGGCCACGCGGGTCACGACCACACCGGCCGCGGTGGAGATCACCAGGCCCGGGATCTGCGCCACCAGACCATCACCGATGGTCAGCAGGGTGTAGGTTTCACCGGCCACGCCCACGGACATGTCGTGCTGCATCACGCCGATCACCAGACCGCCAATAATGTTGATCGCCATAATCAGCAGCCCGGCGATAGCATCACCGCGCACAAACTTGCTGGCACCGTCCATCGAGCCGTAGAAGTCCGCCTCCTGCGTCACCTCTTTACGGCGGCGTTTGGCTTCCTCTTCGCCGATCAGGCCAGCGTTCAGATCCGCGTCGATCGCCATCTGCTTGCCCGGCATCCCGTCGAGGGAGAAACGTGCGCCTACTTCCGCAATACGTCCGGCACCCTTGGTGATCACCATAAAGTTAATGATGATCAGGATGATGAACACGATGATACCGATGGCGAAATTGCCGCCCACCAGGAAGTGGCCGAACGCTTCCACCACCTGACCCGCCGCTTCTGAGCCGGTATGGCCATTCATCAGGATCACGCGCGTGGAGGCGACGTTAAGCGCCAGCCGCAGCAGGGTGGAGAACAGCAGTACCGTCGGGAACGCCGAAAACTCCAGCGTGTTCTGGGTAAACATGGCGACCAGCAGGATCATGATCGACAGCACGATGTTGAAGGTAAACAGCAGATCCAGCACGAAGGTCGGCAGCGGCAGGATCATCATCGCCAGGATGGTCATGATCAGTACCGGCCCGGCCAGCACCTGCCACTGGGTTTCCTTCATGTTGGGTAATCGTAATTTGGTGGCGATATTGGCCATCACTCTCTACTCTCTTGTGCAAAATCCATTCCCGCCGGAACGGGAAGATCTTTAGGTGTCAGCGGACGTAAGCCATAGCCCTTACGCCAGCGCTTCAGGCCATAAACCCAGGCCAGGACTTCCGCCACCGCGCTATACAGCTCGGCGGGAACCGGTGAGCCGGGGTCACAATGGCGATACAGGGCGCGCGCCAGCGGCGGCGCCTCAAGCATGGGAACCCGGTTCTCTTCGGCCAGTTCGCGGATGCGCAGGGCAATCAGCCCGCTACCGCTGGCCACCACCATTGGCGCCCCCATGGCGCCTTCCTGGTACTTCAGGGCCACCGAATAGTGGGTCGGGTTATTCACCACCACGTCGGCGGTGGGAACATCGGTCATCATTCGCTGCTGCGCCATCTGACGCTGTAGCTGGCGGATGCGACTTTTAATCAGCGGGTCGCCTTCCTGATTTTTGAATTCGTCTTTGATTTCCTTCAGGCTCATGCGCAGCTTCTTAAAGTTACTCCAGAGCTGGTACACTACGTCGAACGCCACCATCGGGATCAGCGATAAGATAATGACCAGCATGCAGCCCATCAGCAGGGCGCTGATATCACCCAGCGCCAGGCGCAGTGGCTCATACATCAGGCTGATAAATTTCCCTTTGTTGAACCACAGGAACAGCCCGCCACCGATGCCCGCCAGCGTCACCTTGAGAATGCTCTTGACCATTTCCGACACCATCTGCGCGGAAAACAGACGCTTGATGCCGCTGATCGGGTTGAGCTTTTTGACGTTGAACTTGAGGGCTTTGGCGCTCATATTCAGGCCGCCAATCAGCGACGGCGTGGCAACGGCGGTAAGAAACAGCCCGCCGACGAACGGCAGCAGGGCCAGAAACGCCATCCGCAGCAGCGATCCGGCATGATGCAGCATCTGCTGCGGGTCGCTGACTAACAGCCGGTCAAACGTCAGACCGTTATGCAGCAGATGCTGCAGCTGTTTTGCCAGCCAGCCGCCCGCCACCAGCAGTAACCCCCAGCCTGCCAGCAGCATCAGGAGGCTCGTCAGCTCGCGCGATCGGGGAACCTGTCCCTCCTCGCGCGCTTTTTGCTTTCGGTGGGGTGTGGGGTCTTCGGTTTTTTCGCTGTCGTTTTGTTCTGACATGACATTCGCCCGGCGGGATTAGAAGCCGAGTGACTCCAGCAGATCGTCCACCTGCTCCTGAGACGCCACAATGCCCTCGGCGCGGGTGTCGATCTGCGGACCGTTCTTCAGGTGCGCGTCACCGGTAGCGGCGCTGGCGTCGCGTTCGCTCATGTTTTCCACCAGCACGCTGATCAGCTCCTTCTCCACGGTTTCGATAACGTGCATCAGGCTTTGCAGCACCTGGCCGGTGAGATCCTGGAAGTCCTGCGCCATCATGATTTCCGTCAGCTGGCGGTTGGTCTGCTGGGTCTTTTCCGGCACGTCGTGCAGAAAGGCGCGGGTGGCTTTAACCAGCTCGCGGGCATCGTCCAGCGGCTGCGGATTGGCAAACCACGCATCCCAGCGGGCGCTCAGCGCGGTGGCGCTATCGCTCAGCCCTTCCTGCAGCGGGCGCGCCACCTCGACGCTGGTCAGCGCCCGGTCGGCGGCCTGGGAGGTCTTACCCACCACATAGTTCAGGCGGTCGCGGGTGTTCGGAAACGCGTCCGCGACTTCCATAATCGCCTGTTCCAGACCGAGGTTGGCCATGCTGTCGCGCAGCAGACGGGTCAACTGTCCGATGCGAACGAAAATCTCAGTGGCGTTATCCGCCTGCATGTTTAACGGGGAGTTCATAAGGGTTACCCGAGTTTTTCAAAGATTTTGCCGAGCTTCTCTTCCAGCGTGGCAGCGGTGAACGGTTTAACGATGTAACCATTGGCGCCCGCCTGAGCCGCGGCGATGATGTTCTCTTTCTTCGCTTCTGCGGTCACCATCAGGACCGGCAGTTTTGCCATCGCCGCATCGCTGCGGATGGTTTTCAGCAGCTCCAGTCCGTCGACATTCGGCATGTTCCAGTCGCTGACCACGAAATCGAAGTCGCTGGCGCGCAGCTTGTTGAGCGCGTCCTGGCCGTCTTCGGCCTCGTCAATGTGCTTGTAGCCCAGATCCTGCAGCAGGTTTCGTACGATGCGTCGCATGGTGGCGAAGTCGTCTACCACCAGAAAACGCAAATTTTTATCCGACATGGGGGGTATCTCCTGAACGTCGTGAGTCGGTATGGGATGATTTATGTTTATGGAAACTGTCCAGTAAGCACTGGCTGATATCGTCGAGGTCGACGATCTTTTTCGCCGCGCCCAGCGCAATCGCCTCCCGCGGCATGCCGAACACCACGCAGGTGGCTTCGCTCTGCGCGAGGGTAAAGGCGCCGGTCTGGCGCAGGTGCAGCAGGCCGCGCGCGCCGTCCGCGCCCATACCGGTCAGCAGGGCGGCGCTGGCGTGTTTGCTGGCCTGACGCGCCACGGAGTCAAACAGCACATCCACCGACGGACGATGACGGTTCACCGGCGGGGCATCGCTGAGCCTGATCCGGTAGCCGTTGTCCTGGCAGATGACCTCCATATGACGATCGCCTGGGGCAATCAGGGCGGTGCCAGGCCGCACCGGCTCGCCATCCTGCGCTTCGCGCACGGCAATCTGGCACAGCGAGTCGAGTCGCTGGGCGAAAGAGTGGGTAAAACCAGCAGGCATATGCTGGGCAATCACAATCCCCGGCGTGCTGACCGGCAGCGGCATCAGCACCCGGCGCAGCGCCTCCGTGCCGCCCGTAGAGGCACCAATGGCGATGAGGCTCTGCTGGCGCACGGGAATACCGGCGAGCACCGGCCTTGTATCGGGGGCGTGCTGGGCCAGCTTCGCGCGGGCCGCGACGCGGATCTTCTCCACCACCAGCTGGCCCCAGCTGTCGATATTCTCTGCACCGCGGTGCTCGGGCTTGGGCAGAAAATCCACCGCGCCGCGCTCAAGCGCGGTCAGGGTGGCTTTCGACCCACGGGTGGTCAGGGAGGAGACCATAATCACCGGCATCGGGCGCAGGCGCATCAGGCGGGAGAGAAACTCCAGCCCGTCCATCCGCGGCATGTCGATATCCAGCGTCAGCACGTCCGGGTTGAGCTGTTTGATCAGCTCGCGAGCGATAAACGCGTCCGGTGCCGTACCGACCATTTCCATATCCGGCTGCTGATTGACCACCGCGCTGAGCATGTTTCGCATCAGCGCGGAATCATCGACCGCCAGCACACGAATCGCCTTCACCGTGTGGCCTCCGTCAGTTCATACACCGACTGCCCCCGCAGGCGCAGCGGAATATGTGCGTGGTTAAAATGTTCCGAATGGCCGACAAACAGCAGGCCACCCGGCTTAAGCAGACGCGCAAAGCGCTGCAGCAGGCGCTGCTGCGTTGGCGCGTCGAAATAGATCATCACGTTGCGGCAGAAAATGGCGTCGAACGGCCCGGGAACGGACCACTTTTCATCGAGTAAATTCAGCTGCTGATAGTGGATGGCCGACAGCAGTTCCCGTCTGGCTTTCACCCATTCGCTGTTATCGCCTGCGCCCCGCAGAAAGTAGTGGCGCTTCTGCGCCAGCGTCAGGGCGTCCAGATCGCTCAGCCGGTACACGCCCGCTTCCGCTTTTGCCAGCACCTCGGTGTCGATATCCGACGCCCAGATGCGCGGCCCGGCCACCGACGCGCCAAGCTGATCGTTCAGCGTCATGGCGATAGAGCAGGGCTCTTCCCCCGTTGAGGCGGCGGTACACCAGACGCGATAGCCATTCGCGCGCTGCCGGGCATGTTCCGCGAGGATCGGGAAGTGATAGGCCTCGCGGAAAAAGGAGGTCAGGTTGGTGGTCAGCGCGTTGATAAAGTTCTGCCATTCCGGGTGCTCTGCGTGCGACTCCAGAAGGGCGATATACTCGCTGAACGTGGCCAGTCCCAGCGTGCGCACGCGACGAGAGAGACGATTGAAAATCATCTCTCGCTTTTGCGCGTTGACGACAATGCCGGCGCGCTTATAGATTAATTTCCCGACACGCTGTAATTCGCTGTCAGTCAGAGAAAGCGTATTCAGGGATAAGCGTGCAGGCGTGCTGTTAATTTCACTCATAGAATGGGATCAGACCTTACACCGGGGTATTCATTATTTCCTGATACGCGCTGATCATCTTATTTCGCGCCTGCATACCGAAGCTGAATGAAATAGAGGATTTCTGCATCGCCAGCATCACGTCATTCAGGGCAATATCGCTACTGCCTGACATCCACTGCTGTGTTTTGCTCTTCGCCTCAACCTGCGTTTTATTTATTTCGTTAATGCTGTTAAATAAAACGTCAGAAAAAGAGGGCGCGTCGCCGCGCGCGGTCTGCAGCCGGTTAGACGGGCCGCTGACCTGCTGCGCCTGGGTCTGAATTTGATCGAGTACGCCACGCATTAATGTCGCTGACATTTTTCAGTTCCTGATAAATGGGATAAAAACCACTGTTTATTGCACATCTTTTAAACGTCGACAGCTTAACACGCGTTTAAAAACCTCAGAAAATCCAATAAGCCGACAGAACTTTGAGCTTATTTATCCTTAAAAAAAACGCCTTTCAGACGATAATGCCCGCCTGAAAAATTCTTATATTTTTGAAATCGTCGACATCACTCTCGCGAATTTCGTGAGCTGACGCGCATCGCTGATGCGTGCTATTTCATACAGGAATACGGCATGAGTGCCACACTAAATGAGTTAACCAACAATCCGGCAGAGCGAATTAAATCGATACTGTCCTCACTTCGCGGCAGCCCGAAGCTTTTGCTGGTGATTTGCGGCGCTGCGGCGCTTTCCGTCATCATCGCGTTAATGTTCTGGGCAAAAGAGCCGGACTACCGGGTGTTGTTCAGCAATATCAGTGATGAAGAGGGGGGCGCGATTGTCGCCCAGCTGTCACAGCTCAATGTGCCTTACCGGATCGATACGCCGGGAGGCGTCATTATGGTGCCGGCATCCCAGGTGCATGAGGTGCGCATGAAGCTGGCCCAGCAGGGGCTGCCAAAGGGCGGCTCGGTGGGCTTTGAGCTGCTCGATCAGGAAAAATTTGGTGTCAGCCAGTTCACCGAGCAGGTGAACTACCAGCGCGCACTCGAAGGCGAGCTGGCGCGCACCATCGAAAATCTCGGCCCGATCCAGAGCGCGCGCGTGCATCTGGCCACGCCGAAACCGTCGATGTTTGTCCGCGAACAGAAAAAACCGACCGCTTCGGTCACCGTTAACCTGCTGCAGGGCCGGACCCTCGACGACAGCCAGGTGGTGGCGATCACCCATCTGATCTCCAGCGCGGTAACCGGGCTGGCCGCAGAGAGCGTGACCATTGTCGATCAGCGCGGCAATCTGCTGACCCAGAGCGGGCTGC
>OKEV01000355.1_pt1 | contig 8755 bp, 10 predicted proteins | sample 1611141 | NCBI WGS metagenome assembly OKEV01 (sample SAMN04436713, study PRJEB24849) | human gut metagenome | biome: human gut; feature: NICU; material: stool | host: Homo sapiens | place: USA: Saint Louis, MO | collected 2010-08-30
GATCGCCAATCTTCACCTGCTTAAATGCCTCGGTGAATTTGCTCAGGAAGGCATCGGCAATCTTTTCATGCAGGATAAAGCGCTTCGCCGCGGTACAGACCTGCCCGGCGTTGTTGAGCCGTGCGTTAACGCCGATCTTCACCGCTTTATCCAGGTCCGCATCGTCGAGCACCACGAATACGTCGTTACCGCCAAGCTCCAGCGTGGATTTCTTAATGTGCTTCGCCGCCTGGGCCGCTACCACGCTGCCCGCTTTTTCTGAACCGGTTAGCGCCGCGCCCTGTACGCGATCGTCAGCGATGATGTTCGCCACCTGATCGGACGAGATAAACAGGTTGGTCCACGCCCCTTCCGGCGCGCCCGCCTCACGCACCAGATGGGCGAAGGTTTCCGCACAGTGCGGCACAATGCTGGCGTGTTTAGCGATGACAGGGTTACCGGCCGCCAGGTTTGGCGCCAGAACGCGCATCAACTGATAGTACGGGAAGTTCCATGGTTCGACGGCCATCAGCACGCCGATGGGGTGATGTTCAACCCATGCTTCCCCGAGTTCAGAGTCATACTTCACCGGGGCCAGGAACTGCTTCGCGTTGTCCGCATAGTAGCGGGCGATTTGCGCGCACAGCTTCACCTCGCCGCGGCTCTGTTCGATGAGCTTACCCATCTCCTGGCTGGCGATTTTCGCCAGCTCCTCCACGCGTTCGTCGATCAGGTCCGCCAGCTTATGCAGTACCGGCAGGCGCTGGCTTATGTCGCCTTTCGCCCAGTCGGAGTGATAGAGCGCATCGGCTGCCTTCAGCGCCGCTTCAACATCTGCGTCAGTGTGGGAGGGATATTCTTTGATGAGCTGGTTAGTGGCAGGATTTACTGTCTGATAAGCCATATCGAATCTCCATGTTTTACCGCTTAGGGTATTAAGGGTAGTCAACATGACTGGCTATGGACGTAAAGTTGGGTATATCCGGAAGGTTCTGAGTAAAGCGATGCCATACCGTGGCTGGCGTGGTATAAAAAACCTTCATAAGGAGTTGCTATGACCGATACCCGCCACATCCGTCAGACCTTTCACCGCGCCTCGGGCCTTGAACTACGCAGCACGTGGCAGAGCATGCAGGCGTACAAACGCCATTGCCACCCTCAGCTCTCCATCGGCGCAATTGTGGAAGGCCAGACATGCTGCGTGTGTAATGGCAGAGAATACATCCTCCAGCCCGGGGACCTGATTGTGATCCCAGCTTATGTCCCACACAGCTGCAACCCTGTTGCCGGGCAGCCGCGTAGTTATCATATGCTTTATATCGATACGGACCTTCCCCTTGCGGTTCAGGTGATTCGCAACGCTACGCTGTTTATGTATTACCGGGAAGTTGTTGAGAGGATGTCCCATGCGTCCGTGGACAGGCTGCTTACTGCCCTTCCCCATTGCATGGATGAGGCAGAAAAGCCTGGATCAACCAGCCAGCAGGTTCAGCAGGCATTTCTTTCCAGTCTTTCCAGCCCGCCTTCCCTCGACGCACTTGCGCAACGATTCTCGCTGCGAAAGGAGACGCTGATCCGTACCTTCAAGAAGGACACGGGCCTGACGCCTGGCAGCTTCCTCAATATCTTCCGCGTAGAGTACGCCAAAGCGCGGCTGCGTGCCGGGGATGATATCGCCGATGTCGGCTACCAGAGCGGGTTTGCCGACCAGAGCCATTTTCATAAGACCTTTGTGCGCTACACCGCCGCCACACCGCGCCAGTACGCTACGGGCCGATCAATATCAGACAATAAATAGGTTCTGTGTTTTCGTAGTCTGGCCCCAGTTTTGCATTCTGAGGTCGCTATGGAACTGTTCTTCCCTTCCGCTTTTCTCGCCCTGGCGCTGGCGCATTTTGTTGCCCTGCTAAGCCCGGGCCCGGATTTCTTCCTGCTGGTGGGCTACGCCGCGCGCTACCGTCTGCGCGGCAGCGCCGGGCTGTGTTTCGGCATCGCCGCAGGCAACGGGGTGTACATCCTGCTGGTGATTATCGGCTGGAATGCGCTGCGCCAGTTTGCGTGGCTGGTTACGCTTATCGAGCTTTGCGGGGCGCTGTACCTGCTGTGGACAGGTTCGCATCTGGTGCGCAGCCGCCCTCAAGTGCTGGCGCTGAATGAAACCCATCAGCGCTTCCCGTCGCTGCACAAGCAGGTCCTGCTGGGGCTTGGCTCGGCGCTGCTTAACCCGAAGAATGCGCTGTTTTATCTGGCGTTGATGACGGCGTTGCTGGGGCCGGACGTCACGCTGCTTCAGCAGGCGACCTGCGGCGTCTGGATGGTGATGGTGGTGCTTGTATGGGATCTGGCGCTGGTGTCGCTGATGGGGTTGCCCGCGGTGCAACAGAGGCTTAGCCGTTCGCTCTGGTGGATTGAGCGCACGGCAGGGACGGTGCTGATGGGGTTTGGGGGATGGGTGCTGTGGCGGCTGCTGGAAAATGTACTCTGACACAGCAGGCAGCGCTAAAGCTGCCATTTACCTATTTTTTACTTTGGTCGCGCAGCATCGCTTCGCGCAAAATAGCGTTAAGCCTTGTCTGATAACCTTTTCCAGGCCGTTTCAGCCACTCCATCACGTCGGCGTCTATACGTACAGATGCCTGAGTTTTGAGTGGTCGAAAGAACTTCCCTCGCACAGCCGCCGCCCACTGTTCATCATCCGTGGCAGGAATATCGCTGTAATCAATCTCTGCTTCTGGTCTTTCAGCTAATGCTTTGAGCTCAGCCTCACGACGAGCGCTTACGTCGGGCGCAGTACCGCGTTTATGTTTAACGATGCTCATAACGGCTCCTCTCTTTACGGTCCGCCTTTCGTGCGCTAATGATACGGATGACTTCGTCACCACTTTCAAAACGTACCGTGTGTGCGACCATAATGACAATTAGACCATGTACAAGGCCAATGGTCTGCCAACGGAACGCTCCATTTTCATGACGATCCTGCAAAGATAAATGATAAGGATCGTCAAACACCAGAACAGCCTCTACAAAGCGGATCCCATGCTTAATGAGATTGCTTTTCGCTTTGTTGGTATCCCATTCAAACTCCGTTGGCATAGTGTACCCTTCCTTTATTGTATATACAAAAAAGCATATACAAAACGTTCATAAATTGAACCGGTCGACATCATTCAATTTCACTTTCTGAAGGCGCATTCCAGAAACTGAAATGCGGAGGTCCTTCTCCTGCTTTGCACTTTTCTCCCGTCTCCCTCTATCCTTAACCCATGGAAAAAATAGCTGAACTCAAACGCGCCAAGCTGCTGGCGCTGTCGCTGCTGCTGGTTGCCGCCGCGGCGTTTATCACCACCCTGTTCCTGCCGCAGACCTTCTGGGTGCGCGGCGTGAAGGCCATTGCCGAGGCGGCGATGGTCGGCGCGCTGGCAGACTGGTTTGCCGTGGTCGCACTGTTCCGCCGGGTGCCCATTCCGTTTATTTCGCGCCATACGGCGATCATCCCGCGCAATAAAGACCGGATCGGCGACAATCTTGGCCAGTTCGTGCAGGAAAAGTTTCTGGATACCCAGTCGCTGGTCGCATTAATTCGCCGCTACGAGCCGGCCCAGATGATTGGTGCCTGGTTCAGCAAGCCCGACAACGCCCAGCGCGTCGGGCTGCATCTGATGCAGGTGATGAGCGGTTTTCTTGAACTGACCGATGATGGACGCATCCAGCGCCTGCTCAAACGCGCGGTGCATAAGGCCATCGACAAGGTCGACTTCACCGAAACCAGCGCCGTGATGCTGGAGAGCATGACCAAAAACAACCGTCACCAGGTGCTGCTGGACGCCATCATCAACCGCCTGATTACCCTGATTCAGCGGGAAAGCACGCGGGACTTTATTGCCGACCAGATTGTCCACTGGCTGAAGACCGAGCATCCCCGCAAGGCGATGGTGCTGCCCACCGAGTGGCTGGGCGATCAGAGTGCGGAGATGGTGTCGAACGCGGTGAACACATTGCTGGACGACATCAGCCACGACCGCACGCACCAGATCCGCCAGGCATTCGACCGCGCCACGCTGAAGCTTATCGACAACCTGAAAAACGACCCGGAGATGGCGGCAAAAGCCGACAACATCAAGCACTACCTGAAGAATGACGAGGCGTTTAACCGCTATCTGGGCGAGATGTGGGCCGACCTGCGCCAGTGGCTGAAGGCGGATATGCAGAGTGAGGACTCTCGCGTGAAGCAGCGCATCGCTAACGCCGGGCTGTGGTTTGGCGAAACGCTGACAAACGACGCCAGCCTGCGGGCGTCGCTGAACGAGCATCTGGAGCAGGCCGCGCATCGTCTCGCGCCGGATTTCGCGGCGTTCCTGACCCGCCACATCAGCGACACGGTCAAAAGCTGGGATGCCAAAGACATGTCCCGGCAGATTGAGCTCAACATCGGCAAAGATCTGCAGTTTATCCGCGTCAACGGCACGCTGGTGGGCGGGACGATTGGCCTGATCCTGTTTTTACTCTCGCAACTGCCCGCCGTGCTGGGGCATTAATCCGCGTTGGGTGGCGCGATGATATAGCGCGTCGCCTGGAAGCGGTTCAGGATCACATGCACCAGAAACACCATCGTCAGCGTCGCCACCAGCGAAAACGTTACGGAAGTGATGCGATAGAGATCGCTGAACACCAGGTCGCTGTCCGGGTGCATGTTCTGCCCGAACATAATGCCGATGGTGGTGATGCTGGAGAACCCCACGCCGGCCCCGACCTTCTCCATTACGTGCAGGCGCGCGCCAAACGCCAGCCCGAGGCCGATCAGCGGCATCATCAGCAGCATATGGCTGCTGTGATCGTACAGAATAAGCTGAACGACGAGGATATAGAGACAGCCCAGCACCACGCCGACCACGCGCCAGATGGAGCTCATGACCGCGCCGCGGTAGTGCATCGGGAACAGGATCAGAATGCCCGCCATCAGTGCCGAGAGCGAATCGCTTAAGTCGCTCATCTGAAATACCACGAAAATCAGCGTCGCCACGGTGCCGGAGAGCAGCGACTCGTGGCGCACGCGGGCATCGTCTTTCTCTATCAGCGGCGGCGGCTTACGTGGCTCCACGTCCGGCAGCAGGTAATTCATCAGCGCGCTCAGACACACCGCCATCACGCTCGCTTCAATGTTGGAGAACAAAAGCGTGTGCCAGTTGGTGGTGGGGTAGCTCATAAAATTGAGCATCACGCTCTGGCACACCACACCCATGGACCCGAACAGAAACAGCGGCCCCTTGCTCATAAAGCGAAAGCGCATCACGTACAGGGCAAAGACCACCAGCGTCATAATGACCGGCCATTGCGACAGAAAGCCGATGATGATCACCATTTCGACGCAGTTGAGCGATGCGCTGAAGATAAACTGCTTCGCCACGTGGCGGTTAAACACCGGGACCAGCGAAAGCAGCATGATCGGGTAGACCACGAAAAAGACGCCGTAGCTGGTGTTGTAAAAGCTGGAGATGCTGAGCGCAATCATCCCGGCAAAGACGATGCGCAGGGTCTGGCGAAAGTCATTTGCCGTATAGACGATGTTGCCGTGCGGGGTAAAGACCCGCGCCAGCGTATTAATAGACATAGTGCAGCAGGCTCACCAGGTGGATTTGCATCCCGGAGAAGAAGCGCGCAAACGGCCCTTCGCTGTTGTAAAGCTGAACGGTCGCCCGCGCACCGGTCGGCAGATGCTTCGGCAGCGGCTCATCCAGCGTCACGTGAATGCGCATCCGCTGGGCGTCACGTACCCAGCGGTTAGAGGTTTCCGGCTCGGAAAGCTGGCCATTAACGGCCTCCTGACCGGCGAGGATCCCCGCATCGCTGCTGGTCACGTGGGCGCGGAAAACATGCCCCGGGAAGGCGTCAAACACCACCGCAGCATCGGTGCCCTGATGGGTATGACGCAGGCTTTTTTCACGGAAATCAGCCACGATATCGGTCTGGTTGTTCACCAGCGCCAGCGCGGCCGAGCCGGAGGAGGCATAAAAGCCGGGGCTTAACTGCAGGTTACTGACCGTGCCGTCTGCCTGGGCGTAAACCTTCGTCCAGCCGAGGTTCAGCTCCGCGTCATCGAGCGCGTTACGGTATTTTTGCAGCGTCACGTTGTGCTGCTCATCCCGCTCGCCGCGCTGGATGCGCAGGTTCCGGATGTTGGCCTGAATCGTGCTGACGGACTGCTCGCTGCTCTGCCAGGTCGTGCGGACCTTATCCAGATCCGCCTGCGAGACGTTCTGTAACGTGCTCAGCTTCTGGTAGCGATCGAAGGTCACTTTGTCGTTACGCGCGGTCAGAACCGCGGTCTTCAGGCTGGCCTGCGCGGCGGCGATCTGCGCGTCCAGCTGTTCGTTGGACAGGCGAGCCTGCTCGAGCGCGATTTGCGCCGCTTCCACTTTATTGCGAAACGGCGTGTCGTCGAGTTCAAACAGCAGATCGCCCGGCTTCACCTGGCTGTTGTTATGCACATGCACGGCCGCCACATAGCCGGAAACGCGTGGTGAAACCGGCGTCACCACGCGCATCACGGTGGAGTCCGGCGTCAGCGGGATCCAGATATCCGCGACGACAAAGTAGACAAACATCAGCAGGAAAGAGGCAATACTCACCCTTACCCAGCGGGCAAACTTTTGTTCAGGAGTCATTATTTTTCGGTCTTGTTATCTTCTTCGCGGATTGTCCGCAAATTGCAGGCGATTTGATTCAGGGTGGCGCTGAAAATATCGAGATGTTCCGGCGCGATGTTTTGCGATACGCGCGTCTGAAGCGTCTCAATGACCTGGGTGAGCCTTTGAAGGACAGCTTTTCCCTCAGGCGTCAGCGTCAGAAGCCGGATGCGCTTGTCATAAGGCGATGTGGTGCGCAACAGGTAACCCTGCTTTTCCAGCTGTGTCAGAGTGCGCATCAGCGGTGGCAGCTCAATGCCCTGCACCTCCGCAAGCTCACTCACCGAGACGTTATCCCCAAGTTGATGAAGCTGCATCATCACCGTCCAGCTCGACTGGGTTAACCCGGTATCGAGAATGGCGTCGTCAATGACGGCACGCCACTGGCGCACGATCATCGCCATCCGCATGCCCATCGGCCTGCGGCAGAACAGTTCTTCTTCACTCATGGGGAAACCTCTCGAAACACGCAGCCACGATAATAGTTATCAGGGTAAGTATCAAGAAACGAGAGGTAAAGCGCAGGAATTGCGAAAACGATATTCTCACTCTCCCTATGGGCTGAGGGATCCCCAGAAATAGGGTCATGCCGGATAACGTCTTCTGCCAGCCACATCATTTAACGGCAACGGGACAATAATCCAGACAGGTGAAGACAAAAGCAGGAAGGAACGGAACTTCTAAATAGTGTATTCTTTTTATCAGGTTAAAGGAGACGTGAATGACAGTGAAAAACCAGGAACTGATCGCGGCAGGATTCACCAGTAAGGATATCGAGAGGATCAAACGTCACCAGGCGACTGGGGACTCGCAGGAAAAGGTTCTGAAGGATCTGGCCGGCTATTTCCTGTCGGTAGTCTGGATCACCGGCGGGATGGCCATAGTCACCCTGCTTACCGTGATCTTTGGCAGCCCCAGCCATGTTATCTCCTGTGTGGTTGCCGTCGTCTTTCTGTTGATTGTGCTGCTTCTGGTGATGCCGGTCAGACTTGGCTATAAATCATGGAAGCTGATGAGATCACATATCAGCGACTCCGGTCATCACGGGTAAGGAGTTCCAGTATCACCTTCGCACTGACCCCCCATCCCAGAACCTTCATCGTCAGTTTGCCCGGAGAAAGGGTTTCCACCTTGCGGTAATAGTCTCCGGGAAGATAACGGAAAAGACGCCAGGCCTCAGCTTTCCCAGTCAGACCAAACACACCATAAACGTTGGCTGCAAGCGTGGTTGCATTAAAGATCCCCAGGCCGACATCGCGGCTGAAGCCCATAAATTCCGCTACGGACATGGCGCCGTCCGCCAGGATCCCCTCTGAAGCAGGTTCATTCAGGAACTGACGGGCTGCCTCCCGTGATACCGTATTAAGGGCATCACCGACCAGAACGGCACCGGCAAGCATACCAGCAGGCGTCATCGTTGCGATCATAACACCGCCAAACACAGCCTGAACGCCGGCGAGAACGACCTTAATCCCAGATATGAAGTATCCAACAATTTTATTCTGCTCTGTTACATACTGAATTTCAGCGTAGATTCGGGCATAACCGGTTTTCAACATGCGCGACTGTTCAAGCAGGAACTCATTCTCAGCCCTTAGTTTTTTCAGGCAGGTAATGCATTCTTCATCGCTCTTTGCTCTCCTCGCCGCGTCAAACTGTTGTATGACAACCTGTCTTATTTCATCCACGAATTTCAGACGGGTCAGTGAATCACTGAGGTGCATGGCCGCGACGGTATTTGCAGTATTCACAAGCTTTCGGGCTTCCAGATTGATCATCGTATCAGCCCACTGGCGCCGACTCTGCCCAGGAAAAAGAGCGATATCCATTGCATATTCCTTTTCTGTAGTCAGGACGAATATTCCTTAACCGACCAGCTCAGGTCAGTTTGGGGATAGAGATCTATTGTACAGAAAGCCTGTTTTTGGAACAGGCTTACCTGCAGCAATAGGGGGTACACCAGCCCTGAGGGAGAGGATGGGGATAAGAGCATCAGCCCGCAGCGGAATTTAACTGCTAAAATGTCTGGAAATGGCGGCCTTCCCCGACGCCGTCACCACCACCTCTCTGTACCCCGCCACCCGCTGGATCCA
>OKEV01000358.1_pt1 | contig 8700 bp, 9 predicted proteins | sample 1611141 | NCBI WGS metagenome assembly OKEV01 (sample SAMN04436713, study PRJEB24849) | human gut metagenome | biome: human gut; feature: NICU; material: stool | host: Homo sapiens | place: USA: Saint Louis, MO | collected 2010-08-30
AGCTGGAAGCGAAAATCGATTCCCTGACTGCGGTAAGCCGTCAGGATGAGAAACTCGATATTAACATCGACGAAGAAGTGCATCGTCTGCGCGAAAAAAGCGTTGAACTGACGCGTAAAATCTTCGCCGATCTGGGTGCATGGCAGGTTGCTCAACTGGCACGCCACCCACGTCGCCCGTACACCCTGGATTATGTTCGCCTGGCATTCGACGAATTTGACGAACTGGCTGGCGACCGCGCTTACGCTGACGATAAAGCCATTGTTGGCGGTATTGCGCGTCTGGACGGGCGTCCGGTGATGATTATCGGCCACCAGAAAGGGCGCGAAACGAAAGAGAAGATTCGCCGCAACTTCGGGATGCCGGCGCCGGAAGGCTATCGTAAAGCGCTGCGCCTGATGGAGATGGCTGAGCGTTTCAAAATGCCGATCATCACCTTTATCGACACTCCGGGTGCGTATCCGGGCGTGGGCGCGGAAGAGCGCGGCCAGTCTGAGGCGATTGCCCGTAACCTGCGCGAAATGTCGCGTCTGAGCGTTCCGGTCATCTGTACCGTTATCGGGGAAGGTGGTTCCGGCGGCGCGCTGGCGATCGGCGTTGGCGACAAGGTCAACATGCTGCAGTACAGCACCTACTCGGTCATTTCGCCGGAAGGCTGCGCCTCCATTCTGTGGAAAAGCGCGGATAAAGCCCCGCTGGCGGCCGAAGCAATGGGGATCATCGCTCCGCGTCTGAAAGAGCTGAAGCTGATTGACTCAATTATCCCGGAACCTCTGGGCGGCGCTCATCGCAACCCGGAAGCCATTGCGGCAAGCCTGAAGGCGCAGCTGCTGGCGGATCTGGCTGACCTCGACACGCTGAGTGAAGAGGAGCTGTTAAATCGTCGCTACCAGCGTCTGATGAGCTACGGCTACGCCTGATTATTTCTCGCGTCAATATTGCCTGGGGCCGGACTTTCCGGCCCCTTTTTTATGTGCGATACGCCAGCGCGATTGATATGATGCCTGACTCAGGTCAATTCCAGGAGGAAAGCGTGAATATCATCGCCATCATGGGGCCCCACGGCGTCTACCACAAAGACGAACCGATCAAAGAGCTGGAAGCGGCCCTGCAACGGCAAGGCTTTCAGACTATCTGGCCGCAAAACAGCGCCGACCTGCTGCAGTTTATCGAACATAATCCGCGGATCTGCGGGGTCATCTTTGACTGGGATGAGTACAACGCCGATCTGTGCAGCGATATCAATCAGCTGAATGAGTATCTCCCGCTATACGCCTTCATCAACGCGCATTCGACGATGGATGTCAGCAGCCAGGATCTGCGTATGACGCTGTGGTTCTTTGAATACGCGCTTGGCCTGGCAGAAGAGATCGCCACCCGAATCGCCCAGTACACGCGCGAATACCTGGATAACATTACCCCGCCGTTTACCAAAGCCCTGTTCAACTATGTGCAGGAGGGAAAATATACCTTCTGTACGCCGGGGCATATGGGGGGAAGCGCGTACCAGAAAAGCCCGGTTGGCTGCCTGTTTTATGACTTTTTCGGTGGCAATACGCTGAAAGCCGACGTGTCGATTTCGGTCACCGAGCTGGGGTCGCTCCTCGATCACACCGGCCCGCATCTCGAAGCCGAGGAGTATATCGCCCGTGCCTTTGGTGCCGAGCAGAGCTACATGGTGACGAACGGCACCTCGACGTCGAACAAAATTGTCGGCATGTATTCGGCACCGGCGGGCAGCACGCTGCTGATTGACCGTAACTGCCATAAGTCACTGGCGCACCTGCTGATGATGAGCGATGTCGTGCCGCTGTGGCTGAAACCGACGCGTAACGCGCTGGGTATTCTGGGCGGCATACCGAAACGCGAATTTACCCGCGACAGCATTCAGCAGAAGGTTAATACCACGGGTGGCGCCGGGTGGCCGGTACATGCGGTGATTACCAACTCCACCTATGACGGGCTGCTGTATAACACCACCTGGATCAAAGAGACGCTCGATGTGCCCTCGATCCATTTTGACTCGGCCTGGGTGCCTTACACTCATTTCCATCCGATCTACCAGGGGAAAAGCGGGATGAGCGGCGATCGCATTCCGGGTAAGGTCGTCTTCGAAACACAATCAACGCACAAAATGCTGGCCGCGCTGTCGCAGGCCTCGCTTATCCACATTAAAGGCAGCTACGACGAAGAGACCTTTAATGAAGCATTTATGATGCACACCTCGACGTCGCCGAGCTATCCGATCGTTGCTTCGATAGAAACCGCGGCGGCCATGCTGCGCGGCAATTCTGGCAAGCGTTTGATCCAACGCTCCATTGAGCGAGCGCTGGATTTCCGCAAAGAGGTCCAGCGTCTGCGCGAAGAGACTGACGGCTGGTTCTTTGATATCTGGCAGCCGGAGGATATCGAGCAGGTGCAGTGCTGGCCGGTGGCAGGCGGTGAGAACTGGCACGGTTTTAAAGATGCTGACGATAACCATATGTTCCTCGACCCGGTGAAGGTGACGATCCTGACGCCGGGAATGGATGAACAGGGCAATATGGACGATGAGGGGATCCCGGCGGCGCTGGTGGCGAAATTCCTCGATGAGCGCGGGGTGGTGGTGGAGAAAACGGGTCCCTACAACCTGCTGTTCCTGTTCAGTATTGGTATTGATAAAACCCGGGCGATGGGGTTGTTACGTGGCTTAACCGAGTTTAAGCGCGCCTACGATCTCAACCTGCGAGTGAAGAACATGCTGCCGGATCTCTACGCGGAAGATCCCGATTTTTATCGCAATATGCGTATTCAGGATCTGGCGCAGGGGATTCATCGCCTGATCCGCCAGCACCAGTTGTCGCAGCTGATGCTGAGCGCGTTTGACGTGCTGCCGGAAATGAAAATGACGCCGCATCAGGCCTGGCAGCGGCAAATCAAAGGTGAAGTCGAAACCATTGAGCTGGAAAATCTGGTCGGGCGCATTTCGGCTAATATGATTCTGCCGTACCCGCCGGGCGTACCGCTGTTGATGCCCGGAGAGATGATTACCGAAGAGAGCCGGGCGGTGCTCGATTTCCTGCTGATGCTGTGCTCGATTGGGCGCCATTATCCGGGCTTTGAAACGGATATCCACGGGGCGAAGCGCGATGACGACGGCGTCTACCGGGTACGAGTCTTAAAAAATGACTCACTGCTTGCGCCGCGCTAAGCGGCGCGAGTAACCTGGATGGCATTAACTGGAGGAGTAGACATGCTGGGTTTAAAACGGGTTCACCATATTGCTATCATCGCGACCAATTATGCGCAGAGCAAAGCCTTTTACTGCGATATTCTGGGCTTTACGTTGCAGAGCGAGTTTTATCGTGAAGAGCGCGATTCGTGGAAGGGCGATCTGGCATTGAATGGCGAGTATGTCATCGAACTGTTCTCTTTCCCGTTTCCTCCCGCCCGTCCGAGCCGTCCGGAAGCCTGTGGGCTGCGCCACCTGGCATTTAGCGTCGATGATATTGACGCGGCGGTGGCCCATCTGGAAGCGCATGGCGTGGCCTGTGAGGGGATTCGCATCGATCCTTTTACCGGCAAACGCTTCACCTTTTTTAACGATCCCGACGGCCTGCCGCTGGAGATTTATCAGCAGTAACCCTTGCCAGAGCGCGCCCGGCCCGATAATGTGCCGGGCTATCTCCCCAGCGACACTATCAAGATGATGACGCCCGATATTGCGCAAACCCTACACCCCTATCGTCAGTTTTTGGTCGCCTTCAGCGGTGGTCTGGATTCGACGGTGCTTTTACATCAGCTGGTCTGCTGGCGTGAACGGGACCCGACGCTGCAGCTGCGGGCCATCCATATTCACCATGGCCTGAGCGCGAATGCCGATAGCTGGGTTACGCACTGCCAGCAGGTTTGCCAGCACTGGCAGGTTCCGCTGGTGGTCGAGCGCGTTACCCTTGCGGATGATGGCCTGGGCGTGGAGGCGCACGCACGGCAGGCTCGCTACCAGGCTTTCCGGATGGCGCTGCAGCCGGGAGAAGCCCTGGTGACGGCTCAGCACCTCGACGATCAGTGTGAAACCTTCCTGTTGGCGCTCAAACGCGGCAGCGGCCCAACCGGGCTGGCGGCGATGGCGGCATCCTCGGGGTTTGCCGCTACGCGACTGCTGCGTCCTCTGCTGAATACCCGTCGTGAAACGCTGCACCAGTGGGCGCTGGCTCATCAGCTTAGCTGGATTGAGGACGAGAGCAATCAGGATGATACCTACGATCGTAACTTCCTCCGTCTGCGCGTTGTTCCGCAGCTTAACGCGCGCTGGCCCCATTTTTCCGAGGCGGTTGCCCGTAGCGCCAGCCTGTGCGGCGAACAGGAGCAGCTGCTGGATGAACTGCTGGCGGAAGATTTGGCAAAACTGGTGGCGGATGACGGTTCGTTAGCTATCGACGCGCTGGCGTCCATGAGCGCGCCGCGCCGCGCTGCGCTGCTGCGGCGCTGGCTGGCCGGGCACTCTGCGCCGATGCCCTCGCGCGAGATGCCGGAGCGTATCTGGCGCGAAGTCGCGCTGGCGCGGGAGGATGCTTTTCCCTGCCTGCGACTTGGCGATTTTTCCGTGCGTCGTTATCAGCAGCGGCTGTGGTGGGTCAGATATCAACCTGGCCAGACGGATGTGGTGCTACCGTGGCCGGACTACCGGCGACCGCTACGGCTGCCGGAAGGTCTGGGCGAACTGACGCTGCGGTCAGGCGGACCGTTACGCGCCCCGCGTGGTGAAGAGCCGGTGACGGTGCGCTTTCGCGCCAGCGGAAATCTGCATATTGTCGGCCGTCACGGCGGCCGCAAGCTGAAGAAAATCTGGCAGGAGCTGGGCGTTGCCCCCTGGCGCCGCGATACCACACCGCTGCTGTTCTACGGTGAGACGCTGATTGCGGCGGCGGATTCGCTGTTCGTAACCTGCGAAGGGGAAGCGCGGGAAGGCGAAGGGGTAGAGATGATATGGAGGAAAACGGGCGGCTGAGCCACCCGTTTTTATTCAGGACTCGCTTACCACCACGGTACCGATTTCCGGGTGGCTGAAGCTGGCGATTTTATCCAGGCGTAGCTCGCGAATGTTTCCGCTCAGTTCCACCACCAGATACTCGATATTTTTGCGCGAGATAAGATCGCTCGCCTTCGCTTGCAGCTGCTCACCATCTTTGAGCGTCAGGACAAGCACCAGATGATGCTGGCAGGCAAGTTCGAGGTTGTCATAATCATCACAGTTGATGGGTTGATAAGTATCATTCATTGACATAATCGCTCACCAGTAAGTTTGCTGCCGCACAGGCGGCTTTTTCCCTGACTGACTCCGAAAGGGCCTCATCCGCCGCAATTTCATTCAATACTTTCAACACGCAACCCAGCGCATCTGGAATATACCCTAGGTCTCCGCTGGCTATTTCCGCATACCGCTTGCGTATTAACTCACAATATTGGTCCACATGCCCTCCTGTCAGTATTCTGACTCAACCGTGGGATGCAAGTTTAAGCCTACGAAGATACACTCTGTTTAGCAAGGTGACTATACCATAGTCATTTAAGCAATATCAGCAGGATGAAAAGAGAGCCGCCGATTGCCGGCAGCCTTTTGTCGCCAGTTTCGCTACAATGTACGCCATTTATTTCAGGAGAGTATTCATGGCGCTGAAAGCGACAATTTATAAGGCTACGGTGAACGTTGCCGATCTCGATCGCAACCAGTTTCTGGATGCCAGCCTGACGCTGGCTCAGCATCCGTCGGAAACCCAGGAGCGCATGATGCTACGCCTGCTGGCGTGGATAAAATACGCCGACGAACGTCTGCAGTTTACCCGTGGTCTCTCGTCTGATGATGAGGCGGAGCTGTGGCTGCTCAACGATCATCTCGGCGTTGACCTGTGGATTGAGCTTGGTTTGCCGGATGAGCGGCGGATTAAAAAAAGCGTGTTCACGGGCGCAGGAGGTGGTGTTGTTTGCCTACAATAGCCGGGCAGCGGAAATCTGGTGGCAGCAGAACAAGAGCAAAATGGCGCAGTTTAGCAAACTGACGGTCTGGTATCTGGATGATGAGCAGCTCGCCCGGCTCAGCGCTTTTGCCGATCGTTCAATGGTGCTACAGGCCACTTTACAGGACGGCGGAATCTGGCTATCTGACGCTAAGAATAATCTGGAAATTCATTTAACGGCGTGGCAGCCGTCGGCATGATTACGATTAGCCGCAGCGTGGTTATTCCGGATGAAGAGATAACGTTGTCCGGTATACGCGCGCAGGGCGCGGGCGGTCAGCACGTGAATAAAGCGTCTACCGCCATCCATCTGCGCTTTGACATAAAAGCATCCAGCCTGCCTGAGTATTATAAAGAACGATTGCTGGCTGCCAGTCACCACTTAATTTCTGCCGATGGTGTGGTTATCATTAAGGCTCAGGAATATCGCAGCCAGGAAATGAATCGTGAAGCGGCCATTTCCCGTCTGGTTGCGTTAATAAAAGAATTAACCGCAGTGCAAAAAAGTCGCCGTGAGACCCGGCCGACCCGGGCGTCAAAAGAGCGTCGTCTTGCCTCGAAGGCGCAAAAGTCCTCTGTCAAAGCACTGCGTGGGAAAGTTCGTCAGTAGGCGGCATGGCGAACGGGTGGAATGGATTATAAGGAATTAACAGTGAAGAAAATCGTACTCTCTGTTGCCGTAGCGTGTTCGCTCTTTGCGCTATTTGGCTGCAACCATCGTTCGGATGTCGAGATGTTACAGCCGGCGCCGATGGAAGAACTGAAGCCGATGCAGCAAAGCTGGCGTGGTATTTTGCCCTGCGCCGATTGTGAAGGGATTGAAACCTCGCTGTTCCTCGAAAAGGATGGCAGCTGGGTAATGAACGAACGTTACCAGGGCGTCAGCCGTGAGCCGTCATCGTTCGCCTCGTACGGGACCTGGGCGCGGACCGCCGATAAGCTGGTCCTGACCGACAGCAAAGGTGAGAAGTCCTACTATCGCGTGAAGGGGGAAACCCTGGAAATGCTCGATCGGGAAGGTAACCCCATTGAGTCAACGCTCAACTACACCCTGAAATCGGTCAAAGCCAGTCTGCCGACGACGCCGATGACCATGCGCGGGATGTATTTCTATATGGCGGATGCGGCCACCTTCACCGACTGCGCGACCGGTAAGCGGATCGCGGTGGCTAACAATGCCCAGCTTGAGCGCGATTATGCCGCCGCTCGCGGAACGCAAACGCGCCCGGTGCTGCTGGTGGTAGAAGGGCACTTTACGCTGGAAGCCAACCCCGATAGCGGGGAGATGGTGAAAACGCTGATGGCGGATAAAGATATTAAATTCGTGCCGGGCAAAGACTGTAGCCAGTAAGCCGTTTTCTCGCGAACGCGGCAAACAAAGGCCGCGGCGAACCTGGTTGCCAACATAAAAAAGGCCCCGCAGATGCGGGGCCTTTTTACGTTTAGCGGTGGGTTCAGCCTTTGATTGCGTTAACCAGGTAATTCACGATATCGCCGGTTTTGATCAGCTGCTTCTCGCCGTTGCGACGATATTTATATTCGATATCGTCATTGTCGAGGTTGCGATCGCCGAGCACGATGGTATGCGGAATACCAATCAGCTCCATATCGGCAAACATCACGCCCGGACGCTCTTTACGGTCATCCATCAGCACTTCGATACCCTGGGCGCGCAGCTCGCTATACAGCTTCTCAGCCAGCTCCTGCACGCGGTAGGATTTGTGCATGTTCATCGGCAGGATGGCGACCTGGAAAGGCGCAATCGCGTCTGGCCAGATAATACCGCGGTCGTCATGGTTCTGCTCAATGGCCGCAGCCACCACGCGGGTGACCCCGATGCCGTAGCAGCCCATCGTCAGCACCTGGTTACGGCCGTCTTCACCTTGTACCGAAGCGTTCATCGCCTGGGAGTACTTGGTTCCCAGCTGGAAGATGTGACCCACTTCGATGCCACGTTTAATCAGCAGCGTACCCTGACCATCCGGGCTCGGATCGCCGGCGACAACGTTACGGATATCGGCGACTTCCGGGGTCGCCACATCGCGATCCCAGTTAATGCCGAAGTAGTGTTTACCATCGATATTGGCGCCGGCAGCGAAATCGCTCATTGCCGCCACGGTACGGTCGATAACCACCGGAATCGGCATATTCACCGGTCCCAGAGAACCCGGACCTGCGTTAACGATAGCGCGAATTTCTGCTTCAGTGGCGAAGGTCAGCGGGCTGGCAACCTGCGCCAGTTTTTCTGCTTTCACTTCGTTCAGCTCGTGGTCGCCGCGCACCAGCAGGGCAACCAGCGGGTAGCTGCTACCTTCAACGGCTTTAACCAGCAGCGTTTTGACGGTCTTCTCAACCGGCAGGTTGAACTGCTCGACCAGCTCAGCGATGGTTTTCGCATTCGGCGTATCGACCAGGGTCATCTCCTGAGTTGCCGCCGCACGCGGCGCTTTCGGCGCAACGGCTTCAGCAAACTCAATGTTGGCCGCGAAGTCAGAGCTGTCAGAGAAGATCACGTCATCTTCGCCGCTCTGCGCCAGAACCTGGAACTCATGAGACGCGCTACCGCCGATTGAGCCGGTGTCAGCCTGTACCGCGCGGAAATCAAGACCCATGCGGGTGAAGATTTTGCTGTAGGCGGCATACATCGCATCGTAGGTCTCTTGCAGCGATTCCTGAGAGGTATGGAAAGAGTAGGCATCTTTCA
>OKEV01000369.1_pt1 | contig 8226 bp, 6 predicted proteins | sample 1611141 | NCBI WGS metagenome assembly OKEV01 (sample SAMN04436713, study PRJEB24849) | human gut metagenome | biome: human gut; feature: NICU; material: stool | host: Homo sapiens | place: USA: Saint Louis, MO | collected 2010-08-30
AGGAAGAGTGTGCGGAAGGTGTGGAAGATATTATGCATACGCTGGCAGCCAGAATGGGCTTTGCGCTGCGCCATAACGTGATCGAAGCCCACGGCTTATGTTCTGCCTGCGTGGAGGTGGAGTCATGCCGTCATCAGGATGCCTGTCAGCACGATCACTCTATCCTGGTGAAGAAAAAGCCGCGTTAAGGCCAAAGAAAAAGGCGGCTCAGAGCCGCCCTTGGGGATAGTGCCGGTTACCAGCGGTAGTCGTTACGGGTTTCCCAGTCTTTGACTTCGTTTTCCGCCTGATCTTTTTCGTAACCGTAGCGCTCCTGGATTTTACCTACCAGCTGATCGCGCTTACCTTCAATGACGGTCATATCGTCATCTGTCAGCTTACCCCACTGTTCTTTCGCTTTACCTTTGAATTGCTTCCAGTTGCCGCCGATTTCGTCTTTATTCATCATCGTGTCCTCTTCGTTAAGCGTCGGGTCGTAACGTCCGTTACGTTCTTTTCTGCTGGACGTGATAATTATTATAGTTAAGGATTCCGCTGTTAGTTTTATATTCGGAATCTTTAACCGTCACGATATATCGTGGCGTGAGGGGAACCAGGTATTGTTTTGCCAGCGTCGGCGCCAGATAAACGCCAGCGATAACCCGCGCAGTGAGAGAAAGACGGCCAACGCCAGCCATAAACCGTGGTTACCAAGCCACGGAAGCGTCAGCAGCGTCAGGCCAAACCCGGCCGCCGCGACAGCCATGCTGTTACGCATTTCGGCTCCGCGCGTCGCGCCAATAAACATGCCGTCCAGCAGATAACACCAGACACCCACCACCGGCAAAATGACCTGCCAGATGAGATAATGGCTCGCCAGTTCGCGCAGTGCCGGCAGGGAGGTGAGTAACGCGATAATCTGTTCGCCAAAGCAGGCGTAAATCAGCGCGAATGCCAGCGCCACCAGACCCGACTGTCGACAGGCCGCCCGCCAGACATCCCGCAGATGCCCGCTTTCCCGTGCGCCATACGCCTGCCCCGAATGCGCTTCAACCGCATAGGCAAAGCCGTCCAGCGCATAGGCGGTAAAGGTCAGCAGCGTCATCAGGACGGCATTAACCGCAACGATGTCTGGCCCGAGCCGTGCGCCAAAGACCGTCAGTGCACCAAAGCAAAGTTGAAGCAGCAATGAACGCAGCATGATGTCACGGTTGAGCGCCAGCAGCTTACGGATATTGCCGCGCCAGGCGGTTCTAAGCAGCGCAAGGGAGATCCCACGCATCACCAGCACACGCCAGACCATCCACAGACCAATAATAAAGGTCCCGTATTCGGCAATCGCCGTCGCCAGCGCTGCCCCCTGCACGTTCATCTGCAGCCCCATTACCAGCCAGACATCCAGCACAATGTTGAGCAGGTTGCCCACCACCAGCAGAATGACAGGCGCACGGGCATACTGGACGCCCAGGAGCCACCCCAGTAGAACCAAATTAGCCAGCGAGGCGGGCGCGCTAAGCCAGCGGATTTCAAGAAAACGCCGCGCCTGTTCCAGTACTGCCTCGCTGCCGCCAACGATATGGAGTGCAAGGTCAATCAGGGGAGCGCGCAGTAAAACGATCAACGCCCCTGCGCCAAGCGCAAGCATCATCGGCTGTACCAGCGCACGCGCCAGACGCAACGGATCTTTTGCACCGTAAGCCTGCGCGGTAAGGCCGGTCGTACTCATGCGCAAAAAGAGCAGCAACATGAACAGAAAGCTGGTTGCCGTCGCGCCAATCGCCACGCCGCCAAGATAAACAGGCGAATCCAGATGACCAATAACGGCGGTATCGACCAGCCCCAGTAAGGGCACGGTGATATTGGAGAAAATCATCGGCAAAGCAAGACGCCACAATGCCTTATCGGATGCCGTCAGCAGTGACATGAAAAATACCGGAAGTGGGAAATGAATCAGGCTACAGCGGAGCTGTAGCCTGTCAGGAAAAGATTAAAGCCATTCACCGTTGCGAATCACCCCAACCGCCAGTCCTTCGATAGAGAAGTTCTGTTCACGGAGGTCCACCACAATCGGGGAGAACTCGCTGTTTTCAGGCAGTAACTGTACGGTGTTACCCTGTTTTTTCAGGCGCTTAACGGTTACTTCATCATCAATACGTGCGACCACAACCTGGCCGTTTCGCACATCCTGCGTTTTGTGAACCGCAAGCAGATCGCCATCAAGAATGCCGATGTCTTTCATCGACATACCGCTTACGCGCAGCAGGAAATCAGCGCTCGGTTTGAACATACCAGGATCGACCTGGTAATGGCCTTCAATATGCTGCTGAGCCAGTAAAGGCTCACCTGCAGCAACACGCCCTACCAGCGGAATGCCCGTCTCTTCTTCCACCAGCAGGCGGATACCCCGTGACGCGCCCGAAACAATCTCAATGACACCCTTACGCGCCAGCGCTTTCAGGTGTTCTTCGGCAGCATTCGGAGAACGGAAGCCCAGACGCTGCGCGATTTCCGCACGCGTGGGTGGCATACCCGTCTGGCCGATATGATCCCGAATGAGATCAAACACCTCTTGCTGCCTGGTCGTTAACGCTTTCATTCCGCCCCCTGGGTGTATATACAGTTATGCTGTGAGTATATACAGTCAAAGGCGATTTTGGAACCAAAAACTGCACAAAAAACCAGGGACTTAATTATTCCTCGAGGCTCATCGGAAATGTGACCAAAGCAGCGTGACCCAGGTGATAACGGCAGTGATAATCGACAGCAACACGGCAGCAGAGCCCATGTCTTTAGCCCGGCCTGAAAGTTCGTGGAAATCAGAGCCGATACGATCCACAACGGCCTCAATAGCGCTATTCAGAATTTCCACTATCATCACCAACAATACGGATCCGATCAGAAGAACGCGCGTTATCGCATCAATATCAAGGAAACAGGCGATAATCACCGCGACAATCGCGGCGATGCCCTCCTGGCGGAAGGCCGCTTCGTTGACCCACGCGGCGCGAAAACCTTTCCAGGAGTAGCCAGCAGCTTTGATGATTCGGGTTAACCCAGTGGTATTATTGGCCATTAAAAGAACCTTTTTTAAAAAAGAGCGTCAGTAACAGGGGCCGTAGCGCGTTTCGCTACAGCCTGAAGTATGACGGGTAACAACAGAAATTTTGCGCGCTTTCTGTTATCCTTGCGCCGCAATTGCATTATTAACCAGAGGCTTTACATCGTTTATGTCCGGCTGGCCACGAATTTACTACAAATTACTTAATTTACCATTAAGCATCCTGGTAAAAAGCAAGTCTATCCCAGCAGAACCCGCGCTGGAATTGGGGCTCGATACGTCGCGTCGCATTATGTATGTTTTGCCTTATAACTCGAAGGCAGACTTACTGACGCTTCGCGCCCAGTGTCTGGCGCATGACTTACCTGACCCGCTTGAACCGCTGGAAGTTGACGGTACGCTGCTGCCGCGCTACGTGTTCATCCACGGTGGGCCGCGTGTGTTTACCTATTACACGCCAAAGGAAGAATCCATCAAGCTGTTCCATGACTATCTCGACCTGCACCGCAGCAATCCTGACCTGGATGTGCAGATGGTACCGGTGTCGGTGATGTTTGGTCGCCGCCCTGGCCGCGAAAAAGGGGAAGAGAACCCACCGTTGCGCATGCTTAACGGCATCCAGAAGTTCTTTGCGGTCTCCTGGCTGGGACGCGACAGTTTCGTCCGTTTCTCCCCTTCCGTGTCGCTGCGTCGAATGGCGGACGAGCACGGCACCGACAAGATCATCGCGCAAAAACTGGCGCGCGTAGCGCGTATGCACTTCGCCCGTCAGCGCCTGGCTGCCGTCGGGCCACGTCTCCCGGCGCGTCAGGATCTGTTCAACAAATTGTTGGCCTCCAAAGCGATTGCCCGCGCCGTTGAAGACGAAGCGCGCAGCAAGAAAATTTCGCATGAGAAAGCCCAGCAGAACGCCATTGCGCTGATGGAAGAGATCGCCGCGAACTTCTCTTACGAGATGATTCGCCTTTCCGACCGTATTCTCGGCTTTACCTGGAACCGCCTCTATCAGGGCATCAACGTTCATAATGCCGAGCGTGTACGTCAGCTGGCGCATGATGGCCATGAGATTGTCTATGTTCCCTGCCACCGCAGCCACATGGACTACCTGCTTCTCTCTTACGTGCTCTATCACCAGGGCCTGGTGCCGCCGCATATTGCTGCCGGTATCAACCTGAACTTCTGGCCAGCAGGTCCGATTTTCCGCCGTCTGGGTGCGTTCTTCATTCGTCGTACCTTCAAGGGTAACAAGCTCTACTCCACCGTCTTCAGGGAGTATCTGGGCGAGCTGTTCAGCCGCGGTTATTCCGTGGAGTACTTTGTTGAAGGCGGTCGCTCCCGTACCGGTCGTCTGCTCGATCCGAAGACCGGCACGCTGTCGATGACCATTCAGGCCATGCTGCGTGGCGGTACGCGTCCTATCACGCTGGTGCCTATTTACATCGGTTATGAACACGTGATGGAAGTGGGCACCTACGCGAAAGAGCTGCGCGGTGCGACCAAAGAGAAAGAGAGTCTGCCGCAGATGCTGCGTGGTCTGAGTAAATTGCGCAACCTCGGTCAGGGCTACGTGAACTTTGGCGAGCCCCTGCCCCTGATGACATATCTGAACCATCATGTTCCGGAGTGGCGCGAGTCTATTGATCCTATCGAAGCGGTACGTCCGGCCTGGCTGACGCCAACGGTCAACGGCATTGCATCCGAGCTGATGGTACGCATCAACAATGCTGGTGCGGCAAACGCCATGAACCTGTGTTGTACCGCGCTTCTGGCCTCTCGCCAGCGTTCACTGACCCGTGAACAGCTGACCGAGCAGATTGATTGCTATCTGGATATCATGCGCAACGTGCCGTATTCCGTGGATTCGACCGTGCCGTCTGCCACCGCCAGCGAATTGATCGATCACGCGTTGCAGATGAACAAGTTCGAAGTCGAGAAAGATACTATTGGTGACATCATCATTCTGCCGCGCGAGCAGGCCGTGCTGATGACCTACTACCGTAATAACATCACTCACATGCTGATGCTGCCGTCACTGATGGCTGCCATTATTACCCAGCACCGCCGTATTTCGCGTCAGGAGCTGCTGCGCCATATTCAGGCCATCTATCCGATGCTGAAAGCGGAGCTGTTCCTGCGCTGGAGTAACGATGAGCTGGCGGCAGAGCTCGATAAAATGTCCGCAGAGATGCGTCGTCAGGGGCTGATTACCATCAGTGATGACGAACTGCATATCAATCCGTCACGTTCCCGAACCTTGCAGCTCCTGGCTTCCGGTGCGCGTGAGACGTTGCAGCGCTACGCCATTACCTTCTGGTTATTGAGTGCTAACCCGTCAATCAACCGCGGTACGCTGGAAAAAGAGAGTCGGACGCTGGCCCAGCGCCTGTCCGTTCTGCATGGCATTAACGCCCCGGAATTCTTCGACAAAGCGGTATTCAGCTCCCTGGTGCTGACGCTGCGCGACGAAGGTTACATTAGCGATACGGGCGATGCTGAGCCGGAAGAGACGATGAAGGTTTACCAGATGCTGGCAGAGCTGATTACCGCGGATGTGCGTTTAACGATTGAGAGTTCGACGCAGGGCGAGTGATGTTAAAGCCGGGTGGCGCTAACGCTTACCCGGCCTACATGTTCTGCTAAATCGTAGGCCGGGTAAGGCGAAGCCGCCACCCGGTTTTTTTATGACCAGTAACTCATCGCCAGCCCCATAAACAGCACCAGCCCGACGTAGTTATTATTCAGAAACGCTTTAAAGCAGGCTTCACGCTCGCGCTTCGCGATCAGCTTCTGCTGATACGCAAACAGCAGACCCGCCACCAGCACGGACCAGTAAAACTCCCAGTTCAGCCCGTTCAGGCTACCAATCGCCACCATCAGCGCCAGCACCGCCACCTGCAATATGCCGATGATCAGTTTGTCGTGACGGCCAAACAAGATCGCCGTCGATTTGATGCCAATCTTGAGATCGTCATCGCGATCGACCATCGCGTATTGGGTATCGTACGCAACGGCCCAGAGAATATTCGCCAGGAACATCAGCCAGCAGCTGAGCGGAACGGACTCGCTGACCGCGGCAAACGCCATGGGAATCGACCAGCCAAATGCCGCACCCAATACCACCTGCGGCAGATGGGTGTATCGCTTCATAAATGGGTAGACCCAGGCCAGCGCCAGAGCAGCGACGGACAGCAGAATGGTCATGGTGTTAAGGGTTAACACCAGCATGAAAGAGAGAAGCACCAGCACCACAAACAGGATGCGCGCCTCTTTCCCGGTCACCTGACCGCTCGGCAAAGGACGATTCGCGGTGCGCTTAACATGTCCATCAAATTTCCGGTCAGCATAGTCGTTGACCACACAGCCCGCAGCGCGCATCAGCCAGACACCCGCCACAAACACCGCCAGGATCCACAGCGGCGGTACGCCCGGCGTGGCAACCCACAGCGCCCATAAGGTCGGCCACAGCAGCAGCAGCGCGCCAATGGGTTTATCAGTACGCATCAGGCGGTGATAGGCCAGCAGCTTATTCTGCGTCAGACTCCACTCCATTTTTTCTCCCTCTTAGTACAACGGCGATGCAGGCAAAAAGAGTTCCGTCAGTATTAACGGCTTGCCACTCAAACGAAGGCGGGAACGGCGCCCCCACAAATCGGCATCGCAACCAATTTCAATAAAATCACGGGTCAGTTCAGACGAGGTGAACAGATAGCGCCCCAGGGGCGTTTTGCCGAGGCGTTGCAATGCCAGCTCCGGCCCGGAAAGTGTAGACTCAGGAACCACCGTCCGCCCGGCAAGCCACGGCTCGCCATCTGCACACAGTAAAATTTCACGCAGCCAGTAGCGTTCTTCTTGCGGCAGCAGCGGCAGCTCGCTGGCAATCTCCGCAGGCGAGACAAACCCTTCCTGAATCATCGTCACCGTGACCGTTTTACTCTGTTGCTCAAAACGTTTTGTCATGGAATCTTCCAGCAGCAGCCAGTCCAGCTGTTCCGGGTCAAGCGCGGGTATTTGGTCGAAATAGCGTAGCGCACGCAGCTGCGTTAGCGCGGGGTGTGACATGCCAGACTCTCCGATACATAACGTAAAAGCATTGTATCGCAGATTGGCAAAATGAGGACGGACAAACAGAATTTAACGATCACTATCGCAACAAAGGTGCAACTTAGCCAAAAAAAGTGCGCCCGCGAAGGCGCACCAAACGACTAACAAAATCAGCACTGTGGGGAGACGGTTACCCCTTGCCTTTTACACTGCTGATAAAGGTGGAACGGGCAGTGGTTGAACCTAAACGCTCGGCTTCATCAAGCAGTTTCAGCGCTTTATCGACATCGCCGTTTTTAACTGCCTGCTTGATGGCGTTGTTAAAGTAAGTTTCAGTATCGTTAAGCACCGGCTCGGCTTTTTTCGCCGGGGCCGGGGCTGCGGCTGGTGCTGCGGCTGGTGCTGCGGCTGGCGCGGCATACACAGGCGCGGCAGTATTACCCACCGTTACCGGACCCGGGCCAGATGAGCCAAACAGTGGGCCTACGAGTACGCTGGAGGCGCTGTTGGTGGAGACTTTCAGCTTGATCAGACCATCGGTTGTATGACGGGCAAGCGGGTCCGGAATATCCGGGACAGAGTTCCCCGTGCCTTTCGCATAGGCTTTTGCCGGGTCAACAAGCTTCGTTGTCTGTTGCAGATCTTTTTCAGTCGTGAACACCAGGACATAAATCTTCTGCTGACCCAGGGCTGGCGTCAGGCGCATAACGCCTTCCAGCCGATCGGCACTCATGACGCCAGGCTCCTGATAGCTGAAATAGTCGCTTGGGAAGAACGCGGATGGCGTCATGTTCTGATCGAGGATCAGCACGTTAGGCGCGAAGACGCTGGTCTGTTTATTGACTTCACTGGTCAACGTCAGGGTCAGCTCGCCGATATTCGCCGGCACGCTGAAAGCCGCGACCGGACCGCTGATACCCGGCACGTTCAGTGACTGCCCCCCCGCTGAAAGCTGGGTAGTTTGTGTTTTCGATTGATCAACTGGCGTCCACACCAGTTGCTGAAGTGCCGCAGCCGGAATAGCTGGCGCAGCGCTGGTATTTTGAGGAACAAAATTCACATCTGCAAAGGTGACCGCAGGCGCACAGGCCAACAGCCCCGCAGAGAGGCACAGCGCGACGAGACTTTTCTTCATTTTCATTGTTATT
>OKEV01000370.1_pt1 | contig 8157 bp, 10 predicted proteins | sample 1611141 | NCBI WGS metagenome assembly OKEV01 (sample SAMN04436713, study PRJEB24849) | human gut metagenome | biome: human gut; feature: NICU; material: stool | host: Homo sapiens | place: USA: Saint Louis, MO | collected 2010-08-30
CGCTCTGCTACGTGCTGGTCTACGTGGTGCGTGCAGCCATCAACGCCTGGGGCAATCTGTACATGTCCGAGACGCTCGGCGTGGACCTGGTCACCGCCAACTCCGCGGTGACGATGTTCGAACTGGGCGGGTTTATCGGCGCGCTGGTGGCGGGCTGGGGCTCGGATAAGCTATTCAACGGCAACCGCGGCCCGATGAACCTGATTTTCGCGGCCGGGATATTACTTTCCGTCGGCTCGCTGTGGCTGATGCCGTTCGCCAGCTACGTGATGCAGGCGGCGTGCTTCTTCACCATCGGTTTTTTCGTCTTTGGCCCGCAGATGCTGATCGGCATGGCGGCGGCAGAGTGCTCCCACAAAGAGGCGGCAGGCGCGGCGACGGGCTTTGTCGGGCTGTTTGCCTACCTCGGCGCATCGCTCTCCGGCTGGCCGCTGGCGCGGGTGATCGACATCTGGCACTGGAGCGGGTTCTTCGCGGTGATCGCTATCGCGGCGGGCATCTCCGCCCTGCTGTTGCTGCCGTTTTTGCACGCGCAGGCACCGCGCGAAGCGTGACGCGCCTCACCTTTTGCTGCCGAGTCGCGCAAAACTAAGAAATTTTCCCGGTTTCACCTGGACGCTGTCTCAGGCATCTCTCCTGGCTGGTTTTTACAATGCTGCAAAAATCAGCTCAGGAGTAACTCAGTCATGCTGGCCTTCTTAAATCAGGTGCGCAAGCCGACCCTGGATCTGCCGCTCGACGTGCGGCGCAAAATGTGGTTCAAACCGTTCATGCAGTCCTATCTGGTGGTCTTCATCGGCTACCTGACCATGTACCTGATCCGCAAAAACTTTAACATCGCCCAGAACGACATGATCTCGACCTACGGGCTGAGCATGACGCAGCTGGGGATGATCGGTCTGGGCTTCTCCATCACCTACGGCGTGGGGAAAACCGTTGTCTCCTACTACGCGGACGGCAAAAACACCAAGCAGTTCCTGCCGTTTATGCTGATTCTCTCCGCTATCTGTATGCTCGGCTTCAGCGCCAGCATGGGCGCAGGCTCCGTCAGCCTGTTCCTGATGATCGCCTTCTACGCCCTGAGCGGTTTCTTCCAGAGCACCGGCGGGTCGTGCAGCTACTCCACCATCACCAAATGGACCCCGCGGCGTAAGCGTGGCTCGTACCTCGGCATGTGGAACATCTCCCACAACCTCGGCGGGGCAGGTGCGGCTGGCGTGGCGCTGTTCGGCGCAAACTACCTGTTCGACGGCCACGTGATCGGCATGTTTATCTTCCCGTCGATTATCGCCCTGATTGTCGGCTTTATCGGCCTGCGCTTCGGCAGCGACTCCCCGGAATCTTACGGCCTTGGCAAAGCCGAAGAGCTGTTCGGCGAGGAGATCAGCGAAGAGGACAAAGAGACCGAAGAAAACGAGATGTCCAAATGGCAGATCTTTGTTGAGTACGTGCTGAAAAACAAAGTGATTTGGCTGCTCTGTTTCTCGAACATCTTCCTGTACGTGGTGCGCATTGGTATCGACCAGTGGTCCACAGTGTATGCCTTCCAGGAGCTGAAGCTTTCTAAAGAGGTGGCGATTCAGGGCTTCACCCTGTTTGAGGTGGGCGCGCTGGTCGGCACGCTGCTCTGGGGCTGGCTCTCGGATCTCGCCAACGGTCGTCGTGCACTGGTGGCCTGCATCGCGCTGGCGCTGATTATTGCTACCCTGGGCGTTTACCAGCATGCCAGCAACCAGTACGTTTACCTCGCGTCCCTGTTCGCGCTCGGCTTCCTGGTGTTTGGTCCCCAGCTGCTGATCGGCGTGGCGGCAGTCGGCTTCGTTCCGAAAAAAGCGATCGGCGCCGCCGACGGGATTAAAGGCACCTTCGCCTACCTGATCGGCGACAGCTTCGCCAAGCTGGGTCTGGGGATGATCGCCGACGGCACGCCAATTTTCGGCCTCACCGGCTGGGCGGGCACCTTTGCCGCGCTGGATGCGGCAGCCATCGGCTGTATCGTCCTGATGGCGATGGTTGCGGTGCTGGAAGAACGTAAAATTCGCCGGGAAAATCGCGCGCAGAAATTAAAAATAGCCTGAGTGTGCAGGTAACTTCTTTGCCCGGTGTGTGATGCCGGGCTTTTTTATTTTGCACGGCCTACCTTTACTCCGCTTTACACACTCGCTCCTCTCTATGCTCTACAGTGTTTTTGCTGCCGCCTTTCGTGCAGCCTTAGCCCTTTTGCTAACGGAGAGCTTGCATGTTAACCCGACGATTGTCCTGCCTTGCGCTGCTGATGGCGCTGGCGTCCCCCGCAATGGCCGCGGATGCCCCCACCTACGGCGAGAAGCTGGAAGGTTTTGACTACGGCTGGCCGGTAAAACACTTTACCTTTACCTCGCAGAACCAGCCTCTGGATATGGCTTACCTGGACGTGAAACCGGAAAAACCCAACGGCCGCACCGTGGTGCTGATGCACGGCAAAAACTTCTGTGCTGGCACCTGGGACGGCACTATCCGCGCGCTGTCGGCCGGTGGGTATCGCGTGATCGCCCCTGACCAGATTGGTTTTTGTAAATCCACCAAGCCGGAGCATTACCAGTACACCTTCCAGCAGCTGGCGGATAACACCCACGCGCTGCTGAAAACGCTGGGCGTCGAGCGCGTGACGGTTATAGGACATTCGACCGGCGGCATGCTGGCAACCCGCTATGCGTTGATGTGGCCGCAGCTGGTGGAGCAGCTGGTGATGGTGAACCCGATTGGTCTGGAAGACTGGAAAGCGCGCGGCGTGCCGCATATTACGGTCGACCAGTGGTACCAGCGCGAGCTGAAAGTCAGCGCCGACGGTATTCGTCAGTACGAGAAAAACACCTACTACGCCGGGGAGTGGAAGCCGGAGTACGAGCGCTGGGTCACCATGCTCGCCGGGCTGAACAACGGGCCGGGTAAAGCGCGCGTGGCGTGGAACTCGGCGCTGCTCTACGACATGATTTATACCCAGCCGGTTGTCTATGAATTTAGCGAGCTGAAGATGCCGGTATTATTGATGATCGGTACGAAGGACAATACCGCCATCGGGAAAGATCTCGCCCCACCGGAGATCCGCAAGACGCTCGGCAATTACGCGGTGCTGGGCAAAGAGACGGCGAAGCGCATTCCGCACGCGACGCTGGTCGAGTTTAACGACATGGGCCACGCGCCGCAGATGCAGGATCCTGAACGTTTCCACGACGCGCTGCTGAAAGGGCTTCAGGCGCGCTGACGGGTCTCCAGCAACAGCCCGCGCAGCCACGCCTGCGCGGGATTGCTTTCATCGCAATTATCCAGCTTTTTTCGGTTCACTATTCTGGCCGTTCCCGCTGTTGACGCGCTGCGTTTCCCGCTATGATGGGCGGCTAGTCTAAGGAGAACGCATGGTCTGGATAATGCTGGCAACGCTTGCCGTGGTATTTGTGGTTGGATTTCGTGTCCTGACCTCAGACTCCCGCCGCGCCATCAAACGTTTAAGCGAGCGGCTGGGCATCACCCCGATGCCGGTCGAGTCGATGATCGATCAGTTCGGTAAAACGCCGGGCAATGAGTTTATCCGCTACCTCGAGCGCCCCGACGAGGCACATCTGCAAAATGCGGCGCAGGTGCTGCTCATCTGGCAGGTCTGCATTGTCGACGGCAGTGAAGAGAATCTGCATACCTGGCACCGTATGCTGCGTAAAGCCCGCCTTGCCGCACCCATTACCGATGCGCAAATTCGACTGGCACTTGGCTTTATGCGCGAAATGGAGCCCGATCCGCAGGAGCTGAACGCCTTCCAGCTGCGCTATAACCAGCTATTTCTGCCGGAAGAAGGTGTGTTTTATCTGCATTAAGCCTTTTTGGCGCACAAGATATTCTGAGCGTTCAGGATCTCCTCTCTGTTTTCATTGAGGCGAGTTGCAGCATAGATATCAATATTTAATCTCTTTGCCTCATCGTCCGTTAGTTCGCGATAGCATAGCCCCTCCTGATTGAAGGTGCATTTTGACTGAGGCAGCAGCGCAAACCCTTTCCCTCTTGCGATACGGCTTAGCATCACGAGGGAATCATCCGGCTCTTTAATACGCTTCAGCGGCGTTTTCAGCGTGTCAAAGTAGCTTTCGCATTTGTCATAGAATGACGGATTAGCGCTTCTCGAAAACCAAAAAAGTGGAAGATCGCTAATGTCTTGCAGCGAGACTTTCTCTTTCAGACTGGCAGGATGTAAAGAAGGCATTGCGATGAGCAACGGTTCCTGGCATACCCAGCGGTATTGAACAATGTCTTCATGACCCGTCCCTTTTTCCCCGGTCAGCACCAGATCCAGCATATTTTTAGACAAGCTTTGCAGCAGCTGTGCTGACGTCAGGTCGGGCGTTTCAACGTCATCTCCGGCGTTCATTTTTTGAAGCTGGGTATTTACAGGTTCAATATATTCAAAATTAAGCGTGCGCGTGAGACCGATGCGCAGACTCGTTTCTGAAGAGTGAGGGTCTTTTTTTAAGCTGCTGATGTCTTTGAGTATTTTTTCTGCCTGAACGACCAACGCTCGACCTGCTTCAGTAAGGCTAACGTCATGCGTGCTGCGACTGAACAACTGACGTTTCAACACCGCTTCAAGACATTTTATCTGACGCGTCAGAGGCGGTTGAGTCATGCGCAGACGTTCGGCAGCCTTACGAAAGTTCAGTTCATGTGCAACAGCGAGAAAGCATTGTAATTGTTTGATACTGGGCAGGTTATTGCTGATTAAATGTTCTGCTGTAGCCATACGTGGGTCCTAAGTGCGAAAAGGTATTTCGTCTTTTTCCATTTCGATATTACACGCTAAATGCTGGCAGCAAAACCCGTTTTAACAGTAATACAAAAAATATATTACAAATTTAACAATTCCAATAGTTTCCTGTATTGATAAATTTCTATCCGAATCCTCACTTAATCAATACTCGGAGTAATTATGTCGTCTAAATATGTACTGGTATCACGCTTCCCATTAAAAAATGCTTTTTCTGAAAAAGAATTCACTTCATTAAAAAGCAATGAAAACGTTCGCTACTATTCCTGTGAAGAAAACGGTGTTAATGAATTGCTGGAACTGCGCGCATTCAACGATATTAAAGAAATTGCGTGGGTTGAGAGTGAAATGGAATCCATGTTCCATCGTTTCTCTGATGTTCTTTCTGCCGATATTCGTCGCGAATTACTTAAGTTTGTTGAATCCCCGATCGATAATAAAAAGAATTTACCCGAATCAACTTATATCCAGCTTCGTCACGTTGAAGTGCCTGCACATAACTATCAGCAGTACCGTCAGTGGCGCGATGAAACCATTTTTAATGTTGTAAGAGATAACAAAGATAAGATTGAAAGTTTCGAAGCGTTTCATTCACTGATCAGCGGTGTTCCGGGTGTAATGTTTATCTCCTCATTCAACGGCGATAAATCAGCATATAAAGAAGCATTTACCAATGCGCGTTATCAGGAAATTATTCAACAGGCCGGCGATAACTTCATTACTGGCGGTAACGACGGCCTTTATACACGTATCTATCGTGCTTGCTGTTGTTGAGGGACAATGAATGAACTGTAAAAAGTTGGTAGTTGTTGGCGATAAATTTAATGAATTTGCCAATGGTAAAGATGTACTGACTATATCTCAGCTAGAATTATTGACTCAAATCCCTGCGAATATCATTGATAAAGAACATGAAATTATTGTTGGGCAGGGCGTGCGCAAGGATTTTGCCGGGAAAGTAATTTCAAACCAGGCAAGAAATGCAATTCATGGCAATAAACTAAAAATGTGCTCTCTGGAAAAACTGGTTAGCGACAAAAAAATGCTTATTGCCATAAAAGACTGGAACAGAATGTACTTATAGGACCTGCGGAACAAGCTGAGCATAACCACGATCTTTATGCGATGCCGCTGTTAATCGATGAGCGTTGCGAATTGATGGCGGATCACCAGACGGGCCAGCATATTCAGGGAATGCTGCTGGTTGAAGCCAGCCGCCAGGCCTTTATCGGCGTCACCGAAGAGTTTATTTACCAGCAGGAAAGTGGGCGCTATTACGTCATTAATAGCATGGCAATCAATTTTGCCAGTTTCCTGTTCCCTTTACCGGCGCTGGTCCATTTTGAATTCCTGGAAAAAGATATTAACGACCGCCGGGGGCGTTTCAAGGCTCAGGTTCGCGTCACTCAGCACCAAACGCTTTGCGCGACAATGGATGTCTCGTTCACCGTTTATCCTTCCGCCCTGATTACAGAGAGAGAGAAATCTCTGGCTGAGGTTGCCATGCAGGCGACCATTGTTGAGCAGCAAGGGGTGACTCAGGGGGTAACGCATGCCTGAATTGCGTAGCCAGAAATACCGTCTGGCTGCTACCACGCAGGGGCCGCTTTACCCCCCTGCGGAGGTCATGGACGGGAAGGGTAATTTTGTCGTGGTTGGCATGGTGCCAGGAGATAATGGACTGCAGTGGCGAAGCGTCATTGTCTCTCCGGACAGCCAGCTTCCGGCATTTGGGGAAGTCGCACCCTATAACATTCTGTGCGATCTGAAAAAGATGACTCAGGACGCGTTGAAGGACATCATTCTTCATACTCTTCCTTTACCCATTCCGATGAACAACTATCGGATGATTTTCTCCCCAGAACAGCGGCCGCAGGCCAATAATGAAATAAGGCCTGGCCTGCCACTTCATGAAGGCTATATCGCGGATTATCGAAGCAGCGATGGAAAGCGAGAGATCGAGCCAGTGACCCTCGCTGCCTGGCTAGAGGCAGAGGGCACCTTTGAGGTCACATTGTCCGAAGATAAGAAACGAGCCAGGTTCACGTTTTCGTTCCGGAGCCTTGTTCCGGATAGCGTTTACACCGTGATGAGTCTCAGGGAAAACGATCTAGCCTCGGAGGATCCGAGCAGGCCAGGTCCGCTGGGAATACCCAACGTATTTATAACCGATAGCGAAGGTAATGCCGAATATTGGGCAGAGTTGACCGATCCTTTTCCGGCTCCGGCGAGGAAAGGAAACAGAATTATTAACGTAGTCGTACTTTATATGAGCTCGCGTCAGAGCTACGGCGGTGCAATTGGTTTTTACGGTCTTGGGGGCGATATCCATGCCCATTTAAAACTCAAAGGCCGTTCCTTCGATGAATTTACAACTATAGAGTGAGAAAAGTATGCCATTTGTTCATGTTATGACCTGGCCTGCGAAAGATGAAAATCAAATCATCAGACTCCAGGAAGATATTACATTTGCCGTTCACAAAAATACGGGTGCGCCGCTCGATAAAATTTCCGTGGTGGTTTCTGAAATTGCCCCTTCCCGCTGGGCGGATGCAGGCGTGTCTGGGAAGGATAAAGATTTTCCTGTTAAGAGTCGAAGAAAAAACTACGAGGAATAAAGTTTGCGTAAACATGCCGCCTTTTTTGATGTTGATGAAACGCTTATAAATATTAAAAGCATGTTTGATTTCTATGATTTCTGGTGCAGGGAAAATAATCAAAACGATCGTCTTCAACGCTATATGTCTCGTTTTCGCGCCGACGTAAAAAACGGTGTGCTAAGGGAGACTCTGAACCGAGAATATTATCGCCAGTTTAAAGGTGTGTCTTGTCGTTATCTGGAAGAAATGGGTGAGAAGTGGTTCAGGCGTAAGCTGGAAAGCGAGTTTTTTATTGAGAGTGCTGTTTCAGCCCTTAAAAAACATCAGAATCAGAACATGTATACCGTATTTATATCGGGCTCTATGCTTCCGATTCTTTCACCTATTGCAAAATATCTTGGGGTAACGGAAGTACTCTGTGCGCCGGTGATAATAAATGACGCAGGTGAGTTGACGGGTGAAATCGGCCTGCCTCAAACAATTGGAACAGGTAAAAAAGACGCGCTTTTAGCCTTTTGCGATGATAAAGAGATTAACCCCGCGGATTGTTATGCCTACGGCGACGATCTTTCGGATATTCCAATGCTTGAAGCCACTGGCCATCCCGTGTGTGTGGGAAAGCATTCCGCGCTTACCAGATATGCAACTGAAAAAAAGTGGCACATTATTTAAATCCTTATTGAGGTAAGTAGTATGACTTCAGAACTCTCTCCGCAAAATATGACGTTAAGGTCATGGCTTGCTTTATTCATTCTGGCTATTTCAACG
>OKEV01000397.1_pt1 | contig 7222 bp, 5 predicted proteins | sample 1611141 | NCBI WGS metagenome assembly OKEV01 (sample SAMN04436713, study PRJEB24849) | human gut metagenome | biome: human gut; feature: NICU; material: stool | host: Homo sapiens | place: USA: Saint Louis, MO | collected 2010-08-30
CGGCGCTTCAGCGGCCAAAACGTCACCACCGGACAGATTGTGGTGTTTGGCCTGACCGGCGGGCTGATCCCCTGCCCGGCATCCATCACCGTTCTTCTCATCTGCCTGCAGCTCAAGCATTTTGCCCTTGGCGCGACGCTGGTCTTCAGCTTCAGTATTGGTCTGGCGATCACCCTGGTCGCTTCCGGCGCGATTGCCGCCTTAAGCCTCAAACATGCGACAAAACGCTGGCCCGGGTTTAGCGAACTTTCCCGAAAAGCGCCGTGGATCTCCGCTGCGCTGATTACTGTTGTAGGGATTTACATGAGCCTGCACGGCCTGAGCGGGATTCTGGGGTAAGCAGGCGGCCACGCCCTGTGGCCGCCTCTCACGGGTCAGTTAAGCGTCTGCCGCCAGCTGAAGGTATAACGCAGCTGGCGTTGCTGGAGAATAAATTCCGGCGAGACGCTGGGGCTCCAGGAGTCGTCGCCGCCCACGCCCATATGGAATGCATCAAGATTGAGCCAGCATCCCGGCTCTGCACGCAGCAGATGCTGATGGGTTGTCTCTCGCAGCTGCTGCTGGCTGTAGCGGCTCACCGAGAAATGGAAGCGGCCATCCAGCTGATGCGTTCCCAGCACCAGCTCGCGGGTATCACAGCGCAAGCCATTTTCCGTCGGGAAGATATACGGCGTATGCATGGCCTCGAGGGGCAATCTCCAGCGCCCCTGCTGTGCCGCCAGTTTTCGGTCCGGATAGTTTTCATGCGGGCCCAGACCCAGCCAGCGAACGTTCTCCGGCGTTTCGGCGAGATGCACGCTCAGGCCAACGCGCGCGGGTTCCGGGATATCGGACGCAATATCCACCTGAATATCGCCGTGCAACCTCCCCTGGCAGTCCACGCGCCACACCTTACGACTCAGGAACAGCGCTTTTCCGCGATATTCCCAGGCATGCAGCGTCGTCACTACAGCCTCGTTGGCACGCTGCTCGCCTTCACAATGCAACACCCGCGGGGTTAAATCGTACATTCCCGCCGCCTTCCAGCGCTCAACCCATGCATCAGGATCAATTCGCGTGGCCTCGCTTACGCCGATATCATTATCAAGCGGCGCGCGGGTAAAGTTATCCCTCAGCGGTGAACGCAGCGTTTCAACACCATTGTTCAGCCACTGCGTCAGGTTTCCTGAAGCACGATCGAAAAGCCATCGCTGCTGCCGGTGCGTCAGGATCAGCATGGCGTCGCTTTGCGTCAGCACCGGCGGCTCACCCACCGGGTCAGACTGTGCGATAAACAGCGGCGTCGGGAGCTGCCACTGCGCCCAGGCACAGCGATGGTTGGCAGGTGACCACGGCGTCGCCCGCGGCTGATAAACCTCTACGTTCAGCCAGACTTCACCCGGTTCAGCCTTTATCTCTGGCAGGGCGATCTCCAGACGCTGAGCGCCTTCAGGCGCCATCGCGAGCGTCACCTCGCCCGAAGCCAGCACCTCCCCGTCCCGGGCAACCGTCCATCTCAGCACCTCGTTATCGGTGTGACGGAACAGGTAGCCGCTTTGCACCTCTATCACCAGCGGAGAGGTTCTGACCCGCGTAAAGGTGAAGAATTGCTGTGCGCGTTGCGCCTCATACAGTGCCGGATGCGGTGTGCGATCGGGGAACACCAGCCCGTTCAGGCAGAACTGTCGGTCATTCGGTTTATCGCCAAAATCACCGCCGTAGGCCCAGAAGGCGTTGCCCTTTTCGTCTCTCTTCGTCAAAGCCTGATCGACCCAGTCCCAGACAAACCCACCCTGCAGGCGAGGATGGCTGCGAAACGCCTGCCAGTATTTCGCGAACCCACCGAAGCTGTTACCCATCGCATGTGCGTATTCGCAGAGGATCAGCGGCCGCGTTTCATCCGGCATGCCGATCCATTTCTTGATCGACCATTTCGGCACCGCCGGGAAAGGCTGATCCTGATCGACACGGGCGTACATCGGACAGACGATATCCGTCGCCGCTGTATTCGCCCCACCGCCTTCGTATTGTACCGGGCGCGTCGGGTCCGTGGATTTCACCCAGCGATACAGTGCGTCGTGGTTTGCGCCGTGCCCGGACTCATTGCCCAGCGACCAGATGATAATGGAGGGGTGATTACGATCGCGCTGCACCATGCGGGTCACACGCTCGCTCATGGCGGGCAGCCAGCGCGGATCGTCAGCAAGACGGCTCATCGGCACCATGCCGTGGGTTTCGATATTGGCTTCATCAACAACGTACAGGCCATAGCGATCGCACAGCCGGTACCACAGGGGGTGGTTCGGGTAGTGCGAGCAGCGCACGGCGTTGAAGTTGTGCTGTTTCATCAGTTCGATATCGCGACGCATCGTCGCTTCGTCCATCACCTGGCCGTTTTCCGGATGATGCTCGTGCCGGTTAACCCCGCGGATCAGCAGGGGTTTACCGTTGAGTTTCAACAGACCGTTGCTGATTTCAACCCGGCGGAAGCCAACGTCGCAGGCTTCACTCTCCAGCACGTTGCCCTGCGCATCGCGAAGCGCGATCGTCAGGCGATAGAGTTCCGGCGTTTCCGCACTCCATAACGCGGGGGACACCACGGGGATTGCCGCCGTTAACCGCTCGGCCCAGTTTCCGCGTTCATCCACAATGGCAGAGCCAGGCTGTTGGGTGACGCTTGCACAGCGCTCACCGTTGCGCCACAAGGTCATCGCCACGTCGCACACCGCGAAGTCAGCGCCCGCCAGCGCGACCTCCACGTTCAGCACCGCGCGGTCCAGATCCGCGTTCAGGTCGGTAACAACATGGTAATCCGCAATGTGCGTCTCAGGCTTATGCAGCAGGGACACATCGCGGAAAATACCGCTCATGCGCCACATGTCCTGATCTTCCAGATAACTGCCGTCGCACCAGCGCAAGACCATGACCGCGAGGCGGTTCTGCCCGGGGCGTAATGCCGTTGTCAGGTCAAATTCAGCGGGCAGTCGACTGTCCTGGGAGTAACCTATCCACTGCCCGTTGCACCACAAATGAAACGCCGCGTTCACGCCGTCAAAAATAATGCGGGTTTGCCCGGCCTGTAAGACGTCCATGTCAAATGTGAGCGAGTAACAACCGGTTGGGTTTTCAGCCGGAACATAGGGCGGGTTCACATTTATTGGATAGGTGACGTTGGTGTAGATGGGGGTATCAAATCCCTCCATCTGCCAGTTCGACGGCACGGGCATCTCAACGGCATCAGACAGATCGTCCGTTACCCATGCCTCGGGCACCTGCTCTGGTGCCGGGAAAAAGCTGAATCGCCAGATGCCGTTAAGCAGACGCTCGCTCAGCGAAGGCTTATCCTCCCGGGCGAGGGTTTCATCGCGCCAGCTATGAAAAGGCGCGTGTGCGGCCAGACGATTCCACTGCGTCACGCCCGGGTTTTCCCAGTCACGACGAGCCAGAATTGCGCTGAGGGTCAGCGGCAATGTGGAAGACATATCAACCTCTTTGCGAAGCGCTCACAATTTTAGTCAACATGCCATGGTAAACGGTGGCGGTAAAGACTTTGATCGTCACCAGGCGAGCACGATCACAAAAGCGCTAGCTGCGCGCCAGTTTCTCCGCCAGCAGCGCCAGCGTTCTTAGCTGTTGCGCCAGCTCTTCACGATCGGCCTGTTGTACGGCGCGCGGCGCGGTGGAATGACGAACGATCAACGTAACGGGAAGTTGTTGTTGCCAGGGTTCGGCGTGACGGGCTGTTGCCAGGAGCCACTCCACGCTGCGTTCACCGGCCTCGCGGAACGCCTGCCGAACGGTGGTCAGCGGAGGGGAAAACCACGCGCTGTCAGCCGTATCATCAAACCCGACAACCGAGATCTGCCCCGGTACCGCAACGCCTTTTTCCGCACAGGCGCGTAAAACGCCAAGCGCCATCTGATCGTTCGCCACAAGGATCGCCTCCGGCAGCTGTGCGCCCGCCAGGAGCTGATGCCCTTTCTCGTAGCCTGAAGCCGCGCTCCAGTCGCCCTGCGCCACCGCAAACGCCTCCACGCCAGCCTGAGCCAGCGTAGTTTTCCATCCCGCCAGGCGAGCCCGGGCAGAGACAGAACTTTCCGGCCCGGCGAGCAGCGCAATTCGCCGGTGCCCCAGCGAAAGCAGATGCTCCGCCCCCAGGCCAGCTGTTCAGCATTGAAAACGAGGCGGTTAACCCGAGCTGTGGGGGAAACATCAAGAAAAAGAACCGGGGTCGGCGAGGCCATTTCCTGAAGCATTTCTGCCTGAGCATCTTCCAGCGGAACGTTCACCAGCAGCGCCTCCACGCGCTGCGCCAGTAACTCCTGCAAAGCAGCCTGACACTGCGAGGGCTGCTCCACCATAGAGATGAGCACGCATGCCACCTGCTCCACTGCCCGGGATTTTACAGCTGAGGCGATTTGCGACGGCGCATGCAGCGCCAGATCGCTGGTCATCAGCCCCAGCGTGCGAGTGCGTTTCCCGGCCAGCTGCTGCGCGCCACGGTTAGGTACATAGTGTAGCGCCGCCATGGCCTGTCGGACCTTTTCCCGCGTACGGGCAGAAACGTGTTCCGCGTCGTTAATCACCCGGGAAACGGTCTGATAAGAAACGCCCGCTACGCGGGCAACGTCATAAAGAGTGATCGCTTTCATAGATTCTGGCGTCGTAAAAGGTAGTCACTATTCTGACACAGTTACGCCATTATAGCCTGTGAGCGCTTCGCAAAATTAAGCAATCCGCTCCGGCTGCGCGGCTTTCTGCATGCGCGGTCTCTGGCGAAACCACGGCAAACAAAGCTGGATCAGCGGGCCGATGGTTAACGCATATAGCACGGTTCCGACGCCAAACGCTCCCCCGAGGAGATAGCCGACGATCAACACGGTCACCTCGATTGCGGTACGCACGCTGCGGATCGACCAGCCCAGCCGGGCGTGTATGCCGGTCATCAGACCGTCGCGCGGGCCTGCGCCAAAACCCGCGCCGATATACATTCCGGTGGCAAGGGCGTTAACCACAATGCCGGAAACCAGCAGGGTGATGCGCACGGGCAGCGAGGTGAGTTCCGGGATCAATGCCATTGACGCATCTGCCGCCAGGCCAATACAAATCACGTTACTGACCGTACCCAGCCCCGGAAGCTGACGCAGCGGGATCCATAGCAGCAGCACCGCAGCCCCGGTTAAAATCATCACCGTGCCGATGCTCATTCCGGCCTGGATGGCGACGCCAAGGTGAAAAACATTCCAGGGATCAACACCCAGATCCGAACGAATAAACATCGCGGTTGAAAGTCCGTAAAGGGCTAAACCGACATAAAGTTGTACCAGACGACGCACCATTTTCTCTTCTCCGAAGAACCAGCTTCCATCTTCGCTGAAAATGGCACTATGATTAATGTCCAGTTTTCAAATAGTGGACTGCACATGTCATCACGTCGTTTTGGAAGCCAGTCTCTGGTTCGCCTGTTAGGGCACTGGCAACAAACCTCTTCCCGCACCCCGCGGTGGCGCCAGTTGGCTGACGCGTTACGCCTGTTAATTCTGGATGGCAGGCTGGCGCTAAACACGCGCCTGCCCGGAGAGCGGGAACTGGCCGCCGCACTGGACGTCAGCCGCACCACCATCAGCAGCGCGCTGGCGCATCTGCGTGAAGAGGGTTTTCTGGAGAGCCGTCACGGCAGCGGTTCCCGGGCGATCCTGCCAGACAGCCGGGCCGTGCCCACGCTTTCCACTGCCAGCGCGGCGCTGGATCTCTCAACCGCCGCGCTCAACGCAGGGCCAGAGATCCATCAGGCCTACACCCACGCGCTGACGACCATTACGCCGAATCTGGCGCTGACCGGGTACGATCAGCTTGGGCTTCCAGCGCTGCGTGAAGCTATCGCCGCCCGCTACACCGCACGCGGTCTGCCCACCCGGGCAGACGAAGTGATGGTGGTGAACGGTGCCGTCAGCGGCTTCGCCCTGATCTTAAGAATGATGACCGGGCCCGGGGATCGCGTGGTGGTGGATCATCCCACCTACCCGCTGGCGATAGCCGCGATTCAGGGGGCGCAATGCCGGCCCGTGGGCGTCTCGCTGCCAGAAACGGGCTGGGATACCGATGGTTTTGCCGCAACGCTTGCCCAGACAGCCCCGCGTCTGGCCTATCTAATGCCGGATTTTCATAATCCGACCGGGCGCTGCATGGATGCCGCGACGCGTCAGACCATAACCGACATCGCCGCGCAAACCCGCACCACGCTGGTGGTGGATGAAACCATGGTCGATCTCTGGTTCGATGCTCCCCCGCCGCCGCCGCTGGCCGCCTTTAACCCGGAGGCCGCAGTGATTACGCTGGGTTCCGCAGGCAAAAGCTTCTGGGGTGGGCTTCGTCTCGGCTGGATCCGCGCCTCGTCCCGCACTATCGCCACGCTCGCACAGACGCGCGATACGCTGGATCTGGGCTCTCCGGTGCTGGAACAGCTGGCCACGCTGTGGCTTATCGAAAACAGTGAAACCTTCCTGCCTGCCCGGCGGGAAATGCTGGCAGAACGGCGTGACCGCTGCGGCCAGATGTTACGGAAGCATTTCCCCGAATGGCGGTTTCAGGAAGCGGAGGGAGGACTTTCATACTGGATTGAACTACCCGGCATGCTGGCGACTCAACTGGCGGCACGTGCGGAAACGACAGGCATCATTATGGGCACCGGCACGCGCTTTGGGCTTTCAGGCGCGTTTGACCGCTACCTGCGTATGCCCTTCTCACTCAATTCGCCAGAACTTGAAGAGGCATTACTGCGTATCAAACCGCTGTGGCTTGCCTTAAATAAAAGTACACCGCCAGTAAAACGGAGCCTGGTGTAAATTATTCGCCAGAAACAATAAAAACAGCTGACTGTAACGCATGCAGTCAGCTGTTTTCATGAAGAACAACTTAATGTTGAGGAGGAATCGGGAAGCCTTTCAGCGAAATAATGAAATTTTCACCTTCTTTCTTTATTTTTGCACCGGTATCACACCAGTCAGACGCAATTCGAAAGAACTCATCGCTTCCTACATTCCAGCCAAGACGAACATGTTTCACATAGCCCGAACGTAACAGATTGCAGGCCTCGTTGTAATCGCTGGCTGTCGATAGTTGTTGTTTCATTTTCTCTTCTTCAGAAGTTTACGTAGTGCTTTGATTTCTTTAGGAGTAAATGGATTTACACTCTCTTCTTCCGTATGCTGATTATCAATATCCTCTTCCGATACTCCCGCCT
>OKEV01000404.1_pt1 | contig 7071 bp, 7 predicted proteins | sample 1611141 | NCBI WGS metagenome assembly OKEV01 (sample SAMN04436713, study PRJEB24849) | human gut metagenome | biome: human gut; feature: NICU; material: stool | host: Homo sapiens | place: USA: Saint Louis, MO | collected 2010-08-30
GGCTAAATGGTTTTTCGAGGCTTACCAGGTCGCCCAGCCAGTCATTTTGTCCTGAGCGGCTTCGAACCGGTATGGCTCCAGTAAATCGTTGGCATGGTGGACGGCGTAGGATTTTGCCTCCTGTTTAATCATCGGCAGCTCGTTGGCCAGGCGTGCCACCTGCCCTGCAAAACTGGCGAGCACACCATCGCAAGCCTGTCCTGCATCGACAATGATGCGCACCAGGTCAAGGTCGCTATGGCACATATCGCAGATGGTACCGTATTCAACCTCACGAACACGCTGCACCGCCTTCTTGGTGTCAGCATTTACAACTAAATCCAGCAGACCAGGCGGGGTCTTCAGCTCAGAAGAACGTTCCATTACTTCAGGCAATTCGATGATGCTTAGGAATGCGGCGCAGGCTGTGTCCTCTTCAGTTTCCGCTCTGTTTTTGATCGCTCTTAGGGTGATGTCTACGACACTAAGAAGCTCTTCACCATGCAGGCATTGGGCATAATTCGTGAAGACGATACGGCCGTCGTACCAGGCGCCGGTACGTATCTCCATCGAGCCATTCTCACCCTTCTTCATGAAAGCCACCAACGCGGCACGCTTCTGTTTAATGCCCGGTAATTCAGGGGACTCTCCAAAGCGAACCCACACCCGCATGTAAGAAGAACCTTCTGCAAGCGATACAGTCTTCAGCACCTGTGCAATATGCTCCAACGCCGCATCGATGGCTTCACCAACAATTTTCTGGCGTTCGTCAGCGTCGATTTCCACGCCCGATTTATCAATCATCTCTGTCACGGATTTTTGAATGTCTTCTTTCATCGGTATTCCTCACTCAACAATGCGCTTATTCTTACAGAAACATAAGTATGTATCTACTTATTAATGTAGGCGCTCTCTCGCTTTGAAGACTGACACTGACAGGCTCACCGAATTGAAGTAACCTCTCTAACTACAAACGCACCTTTGACTACCACACGACATTCACTTGGTTAAACACGAAACGATATGAAATTCATCAACTCAACAGCACTACTCGCATTGTCACTGTTTCTAAATTCTGGTTCGGCGGTAGCTAATGAAAATCAGAGACTTATTGAATCTGCCGCAGGTGGAGATATCATTTCGCAGCGTGATTTAGGGGTAAACTATCTAAAAGGCATAAACGGCTTCGAAAAGAACTATCCTCAAGCAAAAAAATGGCTCACATCGGCAGTGGAAAAAGGAGATAAGCCAGCCTCTCACGCCCTCGCATTAATGTACACATTTGGATATGGCGTCAACAAGGATTACCGTAGGGCTGAACAGTTATATAAAATTGCTGACAATGCGGTAGAAGGTGCTGCCTACAATAATCTTGCAGTTTTTTATGAAAAAGGCCTGGTAGGTAACCCGGACTCTGCTTTAGCTATTAAATACTATAAACTTGCTGTGGCTGCCGGCAGTCCAGAGTCTATGTATTATTTAGGTGCGAAATATCTGTCTGGAAACGGAGTCCCTAAGAATAGTAAGAAAACTTTTGAATTGTATAAAAAAGCGGCTGATAAAAACTATGTAAAAGCTATTACTAGTCTGGCCTCATTGTATGATGAAGGGATTGGAACAAAACGAGATGATGCTGAAGCCATTAAATGGTACAAAAAGGCAGCAGATCTTGGAGATCCTATGGGTATGTCAAATCTTGGTTATATGTACATTCATGGTGAAGGCACTCCAAAGAATTATTCTCTTGCCCGCTCATACTTAGAAAAGGCGGCAGATAAAGGCAATGAGGCGGCCTTGGCAAACTTAGGATATTTGTATTTAAACGGATTGGGCGTAAAAAAAGACTACCAAAAAGCAAGTGAACTTTATCAGGCATCTTGTGACAAAGGCGAAAAAATTGGCTGCGATTCACTTAATGATATGAAGAGACTAGGTTATTTTCGCACGTCTATAAAACAACCAAAGAATAAAATTGATAGCAATCGTCTTATTGCAAAATCAATAGATAAAGGTGTAAATGCGACATTTACTTGGCAGAGTGACGTTGCCACCTTCAAAGCTAATAATGGAAAAATTGACTGTAACTTTCTACAAGATAATACAGACAATGCAGGAAATCAGGCAACATCCTTTGTCTGCACAGACAATGTCCAGATTATTTTGAAGCGATTCAATGAAAGCAATAATGCCTACCTTGCGGTTATGACAGACAACTTCAAAACTGAGGTAAAGACGTTCTCTGTGAACGTCTATATTTCTGAAGTTAACTCAAAGTAATGCTGCTATTCCTTTAATTTTGGCTAACAATTCAAGCTGTTTGGTATATGGTTTAGCACGATAATAAGCCTTGAGGATTTGCTCTGGCGTCGCGTCGCCCGGGTCAAGTCCTTCCTCTCCCAAGCAGGCGACTTTAACATTGATGCCCAGACTGGCGATCCGTCTGGCAGCCGACATCGTGTTGCGGATCGCTTGCTTCTCGCTATCCCACATCATAATGACGTTTCGCAGACCACGGGCCTTCAGTGTCAGGAACGCGCCCAGCTGGTCTTCTGCATCTTCCGTTGTGTTTCCGGATAAGTGCATCCCGAACGTACCTATTGGCTCGACGTACTCTCGCAACGTCTCTTCTTCGAATATGGCGCGCTTAACCCCCATGACATCAAACGCACCTTCACACACGACGACCGTCTGCTTTCCGACCGCGTTATGGCCGTTGTAGAGAAACTTTCCGGAGGCTGGCAGCTGCATGGGGAAAAGGTAGCGACGTTCTGCTGTGCCGGTGACATCACGCCCCTGGAATGTCTTCATGACACCATCCAGATCGTAAACCGGTATGAGAATGCGCATGTCAAACACCTGCCCCTTCACCTGGTCGGTGTAGGGATCGACATACGCGTGCTTACCTTCCACGCAATAACGAAGGTCAAAGTATCTGGCCATTTCCGGCGTTATGAGACGCTTAACGAGATAATCAGGAAGTCGCCCATCGATAGGAAGTTCATAGTGGCGCGGAAGAGCAACTGGTCCCTCAAGCTCAACACCACTGGATAACACCACTTCTTCTTTCTTCGGCGCCCACCCCTGCGAGATTAAGGCATTCTGAACGTATGCCTTAAAATCCCGACGTGATTTGCCACTGTAGTGCTTGAGAAAAACCAGCTTGTTAAACTGAATCTCTTCGGGGTGATCACCCGCAAAACATTTACCTACGCCATGAGAGAGGTTGAAATACACTTTCCAGTTTGAGCTGCCGCATACCGGACACTCTTTGATGTTAATTTCTCGCCCGCGCGTACTCACTCCACCGCGACGATAGATAACGCCTTCAGTATCGAGCCATTGTTCAAAATCCAGCTCGGTCAGTAATTCTTTCAAGTCGCTCACGTTCTTAACCCTACTTTTTGCAGGTAATATCTTGATAAGCCTCGGTATTTGAATACCATAAAGGCTCATGTGTTTTTTCTTTTGTGGCTTTGGCAAAAGAGAAAATTTGTTCTCTTATGGAGACCGGCGTGGAGAGCGTTTCCCCACGCCTTCTTTTTTAGAGGACGTCCATAATGCGTTCGATGAATCGCATTTGTTCGAGGTTCTGCTTAACGCGGATGCTTACGCCGCCTTTCTGGTTACGTGAACCAGCGAAGTACAGACGCGCTTCGCCTTTCGCTTCTTCCTCTTCCGTTTTGTTGATCGTGATAACGAGGTCAGCTATACGCACCTTCTCGATGTTGTCCGCTGCGTGCATCATTGTGGCCACCTCTGAAGCACCACCTTCCCTGTTAGTCTGCGATGCAGTGATGCCGGCAACGTTGTGTTTGTCGTACAGCGCACGCAGGTCAGTGTAGATGCTGCGAATGTTGGCGCGGTCGTCTCGGAGGTCGTAGCTGGCACGCATCAGGTCGGCGTAGTCGACCACGACCATGTCGGGAATCATGCCATTGGCTTTCATGCTGCCCAACATACGATCCAGATCTGCGGGCGACATGCTTCCGGACGGTCGTTCAACAATCCACAAGCTCCCCACGCCTTTCGTCGCGCCAAGCTCTGCCAGTTTGCGATGGACGTCGTCGCGGCGCTCCACCAGCTTAGACATTTCAGTCTCTGACAGACGGGCGTCAAAGCGATCTGACAGAATGGAGGTGTGAACTTCCAGCGACAGATACAGGACGTTGTAACCGGCAAGCGCGGCGTTGATGGAGAACTCACCCATCGCCGTCGATTTACCAGACTTCGCGAAGCCCATGAACAGCACCATTTCACGCTTTGCCCAGCCTTTCTGGTAAAGCAGCTTGTCGAGCAGCGGTAGACCCGTTGTGATGCTGTTTGGCACGTAATCGTCGGATGCTTCATACTCACGCGCCTTGTAACGTTCTGCTGATTCAGAAAAGTAATCGTAAATGCCGGTCGCTTCGTTAGAGCCGATTTGCTGCACTTTGGCCATGATCGCCATCGCGCCCTGGAAATCGCCCTTCTCTTTCATCTCAGCCGCTTTAATCAGCGCGTCGTCGAACGCTACGCTTTTGGCGAACGTGGCAACCTGGTCGACCATGTAGGCCGTATCTGACAGCTTCTCAGCGAGAATCCGCTTAAACGCCTCAACGACGTCGGGGAATAGCTCTTCGCGGATAGTCTTATCGCGTTTGGCGCGTTTGAGCATGTCGAGGATGGCCGACGATGATGGTGCGCTCTTATACATTCTGTAGTAGCCCGACACCATGTTCACCAGAAGGGCGTTGGCCGCATTGGAGAACTGGTTTGGTGCAACCAGATCACCGGCGCGAGTCAGAAATTCATGGTCGCGACAGAAGTAGGCTGCGAGTCGATTCTGGAAGTCGTCGTCGAACTCTTCAGACAACCCTCGTCCTGTGTGGCAAAGTTCGGTCATGTGCTTTCCTTTGGTTCTTAAACAATTTGTTTTCTAATACTAAAAAAGCCAAGTAGGGGATCAACAGAATCGCCGTGCTTCTTCGAGTTCTTCCGGGAAGTGCGCGTAAATCACACGCTCAGGCACGATTTCCATCAACCAGACTGCGGAGAAGATGATGCGGACTCGCTTGTCTCGGGAAATGCCATGCAGACGCTCCAGAACCCACTCAAAATAGCGTTCTTGAATCTGGTCGTGCTGCATGTCTCCCAGATGCTTAAAACTCACCAGAGAGTCATCCAGACGGGTTACAGCGCGTTTGGCTAACTTCTCTTCGAATATCTCGATCAGCTCGGGCTGCCAGAGATGTTGAGGGCGCGGTAATTTGTCCCACAGGCGGCGTGCAGCTGCGGAAAGAACGGTAGAAATGAAGTAGTCATAAGAACAGCAGTACTGGTCGGCAAACTGGCGTGCTTTCCAGAGAGACGTTTTGTTGGCCGTCGACAGCTCCTGATACGGCACACGTTTCACACCGGTGGTGAATTGGGCCGTCTCATAGTGTTCGCGGCCATGCGACAGCATGATGTATGAGTACTGGCGCTTGTATGCCTCAGTGAAAAGGCATGTGGCCATAAGCGGGTGCATGTCGCGGTAATCAAACCACTTTGTCTCGAACAGCTCCGCCTCATCCTTGCAGCGTGACAGCCCAATATTCTCGGCCACCCACTTGTCCATGACTGTGGTGTCCCACTCGGTCATGAAGTCGTACTGGTCGTTGTTAATAGTTTTAAAGAAGATCTGGCTCATGTGCTCCGTCTGATAGGTAGATACTTACTTATCATAATGAGCCAATCATAGCGACTGGAGACAGCTTTTGGAAGTGGAAACGGAAGGGAATGTGTCTGGGAAGTTGGCATAGAAAAAACCTGCTTCCGTATAAATAATAATAAGTAACTTAGTATTTATATACAGAAGCAGGTTCATAATTGAAGCTGCCAGAACTAGTAACCTTGAAAAGAAAGGTTCTTGTCAAGCTTCACACGCTTCAGTTGGTACGAGTCAGTCGGGCAAAGCATTTTGTACACGGCCAGATTGCTGCCCAGCAGCTCGCGGGCAAAACTTTCCAGCTCTGGATAGGGTTTGCATCCGATAGAAATCTCTTTGATTAGTGAGGTGTCGAACTTCTTAAGCCCTGGCAGCTCAGAGATAATCCGGAACTCTTCTTCGTACTTCCAGTTCTCCCCCTTGTGAAGAAAGATGGCTCTGATAATGTCGTACACATCAGCGGTATAAAAGTTCACTTCAGGCGGCGATTTCACGTACTCCACATCACCGATTAACGCTGTGTGTCGGTCATCCAGTGCTTCCACAATAGCGTCATCAAACCCTATGCAAAATCCAGAGTGAGATCTGGCGTAATGCGACCACATCAGATAATTAGTGTCAGTTCTGGTGAGGCATATCACACCGGTATTCAAAAGCAGATTTCCGCGCAGCATATAGGCGTCAAACTCTTCGGCATTTTTGGTTCGCCCTCTTAACCAGTTCTCACCGTCATCGTCGCTTTTGCCTGGCCACATTTCATGGTATCGAACACGCTTCTCCGGTATCGTGGCGTCAAAACTAAATTTGGCTTTGAATTCGGCAGGGTCATTGAAGTCGTGTGCCGGGTGGCTCGGATTGTTCCATCTTCGATGAAGAATTTAAGAATTTTTATTAATTCGTTTGGGTCTTCATGCCCTACGTATTTGTATAGCATTTTTATCCACTATTTTATATTGCAACACAGAATGGTACACATAATTATCTTAACCAATAAGCAGGTCGTTAATAATATTAACGACCTGCTCTAATAGAATTAGTTAAATTTACTTATCTGTAACTCTTTGTTCAACTTCCTTGACTTGGTTGTCAGTGAGATTCGCTATATGCTCACTCAATAACTTGTTAATCAAATGCCTCTTTTGTTCATCCGACAAATCTTGACGCTTATCAATATGCCTCAAAGAACTGCCAAACTTCTCGCTGATTGCATCACCATTGAACACTTCAATGATTGTTTTGGTATTCATGATCAAAACGCCAACAACAAAACAACCAGCGTTATATATCCAGTCAACAACAAAGCCTTTGGTAAGCAAGAATGGTGTACAAATATGAAGTACGACCCACAGTAGAGCGCCGATAAGCGACCCAAAAACAGTTCTAAGTGGATAGCCTAATAGCAAAAT